>Ga0114969_10001058_pt1 | contig 23519 bp, 7 predicted proteins | sample M_130807_MF_Meta_FD_87316 | JGI IMG/M metagenome (GOLD analysis project Ga0114969, IMG submission 87316) | Freshwater microbial communities from Lake Montjoie, Canada to study carbon cycling - M_130807_MF_MetaG | ecosystem: Environmental > Aquatic > Freshwater > Lake | place: Lake Montjoie...
TACCAAAGTTTCAGTGTTCATAGAGTTATTATACAGGAAAAACTGGTAAAAGTCTACCTTTTACCCAAGAGGTCGGCCGATTAGGTCACTGTACTGGTCACTGTGGGTGTACCCCAACTAGCTGTAGTAAGGTAAGTTGAGCTTGGTGGAATATATCGGCAAAGCACAGCTGGTGCTGTACCAAACGTGGTGAATGGACTGGCAGTATTAGTACCACCCGAAATGTTGGTTGTTTCACCTGCGGCTACACGACTTGAGCTATTCCAAGTAGTTGTCAATGTTAATGAAGCCGCGTTTGCGGCAATGTTGGCTGTAACTGTAATATTGTCACCAGTATAAGGTGAAGTAGCGTCATTGATCTGTATCATGGTAGTAGCGGCGGCATTGGCAACCAAAGTATACCAACCAGTAGTTGACGCCAATGTGGTTTGTGTTCCACCTGTGCCACCACGAGTAAACCCTGTGTAGTTGGTAGCGGCAACAGTTACGTTACCATTAGCAACTCTGCTGGCCATGGTTAATTTTCCCATGTATCCAGATAGTCGTGTCCATTCTGGATCATTGTCCACCACGTTGGCTGTAAAGCTCATGTCCAAGGTAGCTAATCCACCTGCATTCCAATAATATCTGGCCGCGTCAGAATTGGCCCACGTAATATCTTGTCTCCAAGTAATGGTCCAGGCTCCGTTTGTTCCGTTGCTGGTAGCGGTAAGTTTAGCAATGTTACCAGTCCAGGTTGAGCTAGTTGTACCAGATGCCACAGCGTTACCACGGTTGGTATTTACGCTGGTTATGTCAGTGTTTACGTTGGCCAAAATACCAATAATATTACCGGCAACAGGTGCTGTTCTTGACGTTAGTGCAGTATTAGTTTGACTGCCAGAAGTGGCTAGAGTGTTGACCAAACTAGCCCATTGTGTGGCGGTGACTGTGTTAGCAGTAGTTACTGTAGAGATAGCAGATTGCCCCCAGCCGCGGTCACCAGAACCAGTGCCCCAAAATCCATTTATGTTGGCTGCACCAGTGCTGACAAATCCATTATAATCTGTTGCCTGAATTAACCCACCACTTGAATATGTCATTGTATTTTCCTATTAATTTTTGATAGTTACAATGGCTTCGATTGTACCTGCTTTGGAGGTTGGTTTATCAACCAGACTTCGGCCAATTACATTAAAAGCCGTTATTTCACCAGGTTGTGCCGCTCTAGCAATACCATCTCCTGCACTAACTAATCTATCGCCTTTGTGTACGATACCTATTACTTTTACCGGGACACGTCCAGTCATTGCAACTGGCGGATGTGTGTCGTCTTCGCCGGCACCACCGTTCATCAAGTAGGCCGCTCTAGTACTTATTACACCAAACACTTTATCGCTTAATTCTGTAAGAGATTTGGTAATTTCTGCTGATCCACCTAGTTCAACTACTGTGCCTGCGTCAAGCACTTCATCTGCGGCAAAGCGTTCTGCAACGTCAGCGTAGAGTGCTGTGGTTGCTTGAGCAAAGATTCGATTAAAATAGACAGATGAGCTTCCAATATTACCTATGCCATTTCCGTTGTTGTTGTTGATATTACCAACGCTAACATTATTTGAAAATATGGTATTAAACAACTGGGTAGATGAACCAATATTACCCACAGCATTACTACCACCTTTGATGATACTATTTGCACTAAGTGTTGTAGAATAAACAGTTGATGTATCTACAAAAAGTACATTACCGACTCCGCCAATACCTACTGAAAAACTTCCACCACTTGTGCCAATAGAAGCATTTGAGTTACCATTTTGTATTTGGGTAACGCTAACTGCGGCATTAATACCGGTCATATAGAATGCATTACCATAAACATAACTATTTGATGTTATGCTACCAGAAGCACTGATAATACCTGTTACATACTCACCTGTTGTAGCAAATACTGCCACGTTTGGTGTACCACCAATGCTAATAGTAACGTTACCGCTACTTGACGGAATATTGGCTTCACTTGTACCATTGAATATCCTCGAAGCATAAATGCCCGAAGCACAAGCCACATTGCCTAAAAAATAACTAGCAGAGATATTACCAGTTGCACTTACTATACCACCAGTTAATATGTTTCCATGTATAGCATTACCTGTTGAACTAACTATGCCACCGGTTAAGATATTGCCACCTATAACATTACCAGTAGTGCTGATATTACTGCCTGCTGGAACTACTACGTTACCAACAAAATTCAAGCCATATACATTGCCCGCGGCACTTACTATACCAGCGGTTAAAACATTGCCGCCGGTAACATTACCAGTTGTGCTTGATGTACTGGTGGCTATTATATTGCCGGTAAAAACTGTTGTGCCAGCGGCATTGCTAAGTGTTTCGCCAACATAAATGTAGGGAAATAAACTGTACTGAGCTTGTGAACTTGCAACTGCAAATGCAACACTACTAAAAATTGCAACCCTTACGTTGTTAGCATACACCGTGGTAACGTAACGTGGTGTGGCACTGTTATCAAGAATGGTTTCGCCGACTGTGCCTGATACTCCTTGTGAGCTAGTATAAGCAGGACCCACAACTGTAAATGCGGCACCGGTATATACTTTAAGTTGTACGTTGGTAGTATCGTACCACAACTCGCCAGTCACTGGGTTAGTTGGAGTTGCCGAACTTGCTGTAGACAGGGCTAGGGGTTTAAATTGTGTTCCGGTATATACTTTAAGTAATCCGTTTGTTTTGTCCCACCAAAGTTGTCCAGTTAATGGTGCAGGTGGTGCTGTGGTGTTTGACGCATTTTCCAACAAGTGGATAAAGTTTTCATCTAAAAATTCACCATACCCAGCATAATTTTTGCCCACCAATGTCATTGAGCTTGCAGTATTGACGGTACCATCTGCTACTGTAGCAAAAACTGTACCGTCCGTTAAATTAATTGTATATGCCATATCAGTTACCTGTTCCTATATCTTATACAGCATTAATGTTGCTCAATGTCTGTATTCGCAATGTGTAATCGATTTGAATTTGTCGATTTAAACTCTTTTGTACCGGGTGAAAAATAACATGGGTAATTAACCGCAAATCTGTAGAACTTCCGTTCCAACTTTTCAACCCTAATTCATCAAATACATATTCACCGTTGAAATTAGTACTATTATCAAATGCTTGTTGTTCTGGTGGTTCGCCGTAATCTAACAAACATGTTACTAAAATATCTGTATAGGCATTGCCAGATGTATGCAACACAGTCATTTTATTATTTTCAGGATCCGTGTCAGCCGCTGAATTATCATCCACAACTTTTTGGTATGTTTGATTATACAAGTCAGCATTTTGTCCTGTTGTATTTGGGGGCAAGTATGTAATAACTCCAGTAGGGTCAACTGAACTGCCACCATTGCCAAATGCCATTTGGTAAATGTAACCTAAGTTACGATTGCTCAAAGTCTGGGCCATTGCTATACTAATATTTTCATAATGGATGGCGTTCTTTTTGTCCACAAGAACTTCTCCCGAGACAGGGTCGTGTATTTTAACAAACCCTTCAATCTTGCACAAACCTGGGGTTATCATGCTCTGCCCTCCACATAAGTTCGTTGTGTTTTTGGATCAAAAATTCTCATGTGAGCTTGCACTGATATGGATCCGGTTTCGTTGGGTTTTTGAGGCTTTGCCTCTTTTTTTGGTTCCGCAATTTGTTTTGACTGTATATTTGCCATGGTCTTTTATTTACCTTGTTTATAATCCACGCAAGAACCTTGCGGCCTGCGTATCAGTGTCTTGTAATGCTACCCCATCACTGGCTGTGCCATCCCCCAGTTGATACCATGTGGTAGAACATTCTCTTACCAATATAGTAACTTCTACTCCCGGGGGAGGTGCATGTAACTCTGGGTAGGTACTTTGCGTTTTAAATTCGATGCTAACAGGATCAAAGTTTGACAAAGTCCAACGATATTGTCCTTCTGCAATTGCCACAGTAGTATCACTATAAGCATACTGTCTTGTTCCGCCCACGTAAACTTCGATTGCCCCAATTTCAACAGTGCTATCTTCAAAATTTGCAACGTCGATACTGGGTGCATAAAAAGTAGTAGTGCTACCATCACCAGTGCTGGCGTCGCTTGTGATATAATTCTGAAACTCTTCGGGCAACAAATTACCACGTCCTATATCATACACATCAGCACCACTGGTATGATTGGCTGCTGCCGTTCCAGCTGTGCCGCGAATAAGTCCCGAAATAGTATTAAAGGCCACATCTCTATAACGATACATAATTCGCTCACCATCTATTGTAATCACACCAAAAATACCCGCTGGCAAATCTGGATTGCTAAGTGCCCGAGAATTATCAACATAAGCAATATCATCTAGATCGCCAAGATCTTGGGACAGTGCAGTTGTAGTAGCAGGAGTAATCCTATAGGTTGCTTGAATATTACGCATGTCTTGGAATATACGGAATGCTATTGCATTAGGAACCACACTGCTGGTAAATTCTGTAACAACCACAGTGTCTATGGTCCTAATAGGTCCGCTGGCCAATATCAAGTAGTCTCCTGCTGATGTAGTATCAGTGGCTCCTTGATATTCAATTGTGAAATCTTGACCTTCAAATAATCTATAACCATTTAATGTTACCCAAACTCTGCTGGCCAATACTCCAATACGTTCTAGATAAAAATTATTTTTATAAATTGCAGTTCCAACTGAGTAATCATATGACCCCGGAGCATCGGTTGTTGCACCTGCATCAAATACGGTACTATCATATGGTTCAGCAATGGTTAATCCTTCTACAACTGGCCCAGCAAACAATAGCGTTAACGGAAATTGTTGTGATGTATCGTTCCAGGTGACTGTTTCAATTATGTCATTTAAGTTAACTAATATCTTTAGTTGCAATTGATTTTGTGTAATAACGTACTCAGCTTGAGTGTTTACGCTAATTAAAATTCTTGCTCCGCTAGGTGGAGGAGTGTTAAAAATAACCTGGCGGCCCGGAGTATTACTACCAGTCCAATTTGTAACAATGTATGTTCCAGAATATGGACCATAACTTTGCGGTTGTAATATGTTGTCTACCCAGACTGTAATATCTGTGGGAGCATTGATGAGATTTTGATCGTATCCACTACGCTGTGGCAACCCAAAACTCACGCTTGAGTTATCGCCAAACCATTCAATTCCTGCAGGTGGAGTTAATCGAATACCGTTGCGAGTAACCACTGCATTAGCCGGATTAGATCCAGGAGCACCATTTGTTAGAACAATGTATCCAGTGTTTATGATTTCCGCAGTAATCACAGTATATTGTGACTGTGCAGTGCTCCATCCATAATCAGTTGTGGCCTGTCCGGTTCCCGAACCAATGCCGGTGGCAGTAAATATTGTTCCTATGTTGTTGTTGGCAGCACCAATGGACACAAAATTGGTGGTGCCCACAATACTAATTGTATATTGTCTACCAATAACAAAATATCCAGCATCGATTGTGCATAACCCAAATGCCACTAATGCTATTCCGTCGGTTGCACCATAAGTGGCACCAAACTCCACAAGACTTTGTGTAGTTGGCACAAATTCTAGCCAGTAACTAGCATTGGTTATAAGAATTCCTGGTATCGTATCCTGTAGTGCCCGATAATAACTACCACCAGTATTGACCACAGTCAGCGTTGTATAACTATCAGCAATATTCCAAGCAACACTAGAAATATACGGAGTCCAGGTAGCACCACTGGCTACAGCACCGTTGACAAAAATTGCTAAACTTATTATTTCTGAAGAGTTTACAGGAATAATAACCGAACCGTCAACATCTGCACCTATGTAATTTCCGCGGAACAATTGACTGCCTCCGCCCAATTCATACACACTGATATCAACTGAATTGCCATCAGCCACAGTGGGCAATAATGTTATGGTTTGATTGACCCAGTCAACAACGTAGTCAACGTCTCGTGCCAAATCTAATCCTGTGGTAATATTGCTAACTAATATTTCTACTGGATGTGGTAACACATCGGCCCAACTAAATGTATCAGTTATTGCTGAATCATATGTGTAGCGTATATTAGAAACTGCAAATCCGTGCCCATCTCTATTCCAATCAGCTCCAGGTCGAGTATAGATTCGCATGTCTAATGTGTCAAACTCTGCACCGTTAACTAACTCTTGTGGAGCATGTCCTTCATAGATTCCAATAAATTCACCGCCATCTACATTGATGTCAGTTGGTAATGTACCTAATGTAGTATCAGTAAACTCACTTGTGTATTCAGCATCAATTGTCAATGCATTACCCAAGAAATAATTTCCATATACTTGCACTCCAGGATAAGCAATGCCATCGATTAAGAGTGGTAAATCAAGTCTAGGCTCATTAACGCCAGGAACATAATATCCCATGGTACGATCAACGCCAGTTAAATCCATAGCTGGTACTATAGTCCAGTCTTCAAGATTAAATGTTGGACCAACCACTGCGGTGGAATCTTGGCTACTGGCTTGGTACACACGATCTTCATACCGCACTAGAGTACCATCCTGATACGTGCCGTTTGCACTCCAATCTGATACGTCTGAGAAATATTGGAAACGATCAAACTTCATGGTAGTCTTGATACTACGCACAAGTCCGGCATACATGTTTGTACTCAAGTTATAATTCATGACCGCATAAGCGGTTGCCATACGATTAGTACCGTTGCCACCATCAAATGTTATTGTGGGAGTTGTGGTATATCCTGATCCTGCATAAGTTATATCTACACTAGTTACTACGCCCGTAACAGCATTGATTGTTGCTATGGCTTCTGCTGGCACCTCAGCGTCACCAGTAATAATAACTAACGGGGCTTCGGTATACCCTAATCCACCATCTATTATTCGTATGCTTATCAAATTTAATAGATAATTGCTGTACCATTGATTGTATGGCCATGTTGTCCATACTGTACTAGTTGCTGGCAGGTCACTTAAATTATTGATTGATGCACCAGATGCAGTACCGTGATCATATGGTAATAAAATTGGGCTGGTATATGCTGGTATGTCTAGCGAAGTGTTGTAATATGCTGGCAAGTCAAAATCAGTGGTATCACCAAAGAATTCATCAAACCCTGCGTATTTTAAATTAAATTCTCGAATACTAACGTGATACGGCTTAACTTCTTGAATGTAATCGCTAACAAATTCTTGATTGTCTCTTATGTAATTTTGATAAGGTATCAATTCACGTATTCTGTGATCCACATCAATCAAGCTGGTTTTGACCAACCATTCGGGTGCTGAAAATTCACTCAATACAAAATTGAATACCAATACCAATGCACGGTTGCGTTCAATTGCTAGTTCATTTACAAACAACTCTTCGTTAATGGCCTGTATAATTTTACGTGTTTCTGTAACCGGTTCCTGATCAAAATATTGTGCATCAAATACTTCAACGTCAAACCCAAATCTTCCCAATGCATAATCCCACAATTCTGCTGAAAATTCAATAGTACCATCTTGTAGACCAACACGTTCCCAGCTTAGATCAGTTTTTAAATAAATTTCAAACTTGCCCTGTGCATTAGCAGTGACCTTGACACTACTGCCTACAGGAACTGTAAGAGTGGCCAATGCAGAGTATGTGGAGACTTCAGCCAAAACTTTGGTGCTGGAATTATAACCAGGAAGGTACCAATCAATGTAACTCCAATAATCCGGAGTATTGTAACCTTGCACTTGTGTCAAAATCAATACTCTTGTGTTGGCTTGAGTGTCGCTTGTTTCAACAGTATAAATTGTCCACAATCCACGCTGACTACTGTCTGTTGTTACGAGATATTTGTATCCCAATGGTATTGACCCATTGGGATTGCTCCAGAACGGTGTTTGAAAACCTAGTATTTCTAAATTGGCTACACGTAAATTCCAATTTGTAACAGTAACTCCGTCAACTGTTTCAGTTTGCATCGGTTCTGCTTGACTGCTGTTCAACAAATTGAATGATCTATTTTCGCTAACAGGATACTGACTTAAAACTGTGTTGCATCTCACAAGATAGTTTTTCAATGCCGCAAAGCGATCCACAAACATACTTTGTCTTGGGCGGAATTGTACTCCGTATCTTTCAGCAGGACCCAGTCTTGGATCAGGCACTTGATTACCAAATGTGTCTACGCCACAGAAACTGTCTTGTAATTTGCGATACAATATATCACTCAAGAATCCATCAGGACGATCTTGTGGTATTAATTCATACTCAACGTGAACATCAGCATCAGTTAATTGTTGATCAAATTCAATATTAATAATTGTGTCACTGGCTTCGATGTAATCTCCGCTGTTATAAAGAGCTATGGTACTGGCATTGATTGGTGCCATGTACGGAATGCCTGACGCACGTGGATTAGTTATGTACGATGCTATGGTACTTACTGGCAGTGTTTTTCCAAGTTTGGTTGCGGTAACTGTGATGTCTCGCACCCAGAAATAATATTCTGTGGCGAATGTGCCATCTAACGTAAGTCTGGTGTTTACAGTATAACTGAATGAGTTGTAAGGTGTGCCTTCTCCGTTGTACTGTGCAGGAGGTACTGGACTGTATACCCATTGGTAAACATCAATTACACTTCCTGGGAATATTTGTGCCCAGCGACGACTAGCGTATGTGATGTTGTCTTGATTGGGATCGATAAATCTAACTGTTGATATATCCCACCAAACTTCGCCCACACGCTCACCAAACCAAGTAGTTCCACGAACATTTACTGGACCTATGTTGTACGACGCAGGATCAACGGCACCAATATAATCAATATTTTGTTTAGCGGCACCCAGTATTTTGCCTTGTAACGGATTAATAAAATCTAAAAATTCAGTTCTGGCTCCAGTAATTCTATCATACAAAAATACTGAGTTTAATAAACGTATGTCCACGGTGGGCTGTTGTATGTTGGTCACTGTCCATGCAAGGGTGCCTGTGGTGTTTTCAAACACAAACACTGAACCAAAATCAGCTGAGCTATCACCGTAATCATTTTTAGGTGCTCCGGCCATGACCACACCTGATGTGTAATTGACTGAAGTACCAAATCCATCATATGGTGCCACGTCACTGTTGTTGATCTGTTGTCCAAAAACAAACTTTCCTGGGTTGGTAATGACCAAGGTTGAACTGGGCAAATAATCGTATGTGTAAATTGCACCACTTTGTATAATTATTGAAAAGAACACAGTACTACCAACGTCAAAGATTGTGGTACCGTCATCAAATTCAGTTTCAAGATAGATAGTTCCTTTGGGTGCTCCGACCACTAGATTAACAGCCGAGTCATCAATACTGAGACTGCTACCAAATCCAGCATATTCCGTAGGATATGGACTTTCAATTGTTTGTGTCCAAGCAAATGTATCAAATCCTAAATCGTCAAATGTTGTGCCCACGGTGCCCGGTGCCACTTGTAATTTGTTAAATTGTGGTGCCGCATCAGGATTTTGAATAGCAAGCACAAGATATCCATCAGTGGTCACTGTGGCCAATACATTTTGTACGTTGGTGTTAATTGCTGCCGCCAACCCAGTTATGTTTTGATTGGGAGAATTTGGTACAGCAACGTCTATGTTGTTGATACGAATAGTATTACCATTGGTAAGTGCAGGATTAGCAATTGTAGAAGATATTGTACCGTACACTCGGCTTTGATTTACAAATCGTTCAACAACACCACCTTTGAAAATTTGAACACTACTTTGTGGCTCACCTACATATAAACTACAGTTATTGGTACAGATGTCTACAGATTGTCCAAAGTTACAAAACTCTGCCACTGTATTTTGACTTACTGTTTGTACCTGCTGGAATTGGTTGGTTTCAATTTCAATAATGTCACCAATTTGCAAGTTGGTTGTTATTGTCACGGCACTACCTACAATTTTAAATGTATTTGCACCACCTATCACGCTGTCAGTTTCGTTGATTAAAAATTGATTGTTAATGGTCACGCTTATTGGAGCGGTTGGAGCACCGCCTAACACAGTGATAACAGCAGACGAAGCATCAGTAGTGTTAATAAATCTTTGTACGTTACGATCAAAAACATACACATTACCTGCTTCGACCTCACCGTCAACTGTGCGGTATGGTGTTCCAATTATAACTTGTCTACCATCAGTAGTACAAGAGATTGCATCTCCAAATTGGTCTCCAGCACTGAGTCCGCCTGATACACTTGATGTATCAATGGTATCTACATATTCAAAATAACTTTGTGCGTTTACAACCACAACATCACTAGGTGCTCTTGCTGTGATAAAAGTCACTGTGGTACCAGCAAATGTGTAATCAATATTTGGCCGCCATAATGCATCATTTACAGTAATGCTAAATGAATATATGTTTGTGGCTGTGAAAATTCCCACAGCATTACCAGTTGCGTCTATTCCATTGGCCAGATTAAATGTAGCAGATGTGGCAGGGATTTGAAATGCATAATATCTAGAAATATCTATCAGCACTCCGTCGGCAGGAGCTGAGACAAAATTTACAGTACTAAAAGAGCCGCTAACAGTATAATTAACACCAACTGTTTGTAATTGCCCGTCCAGTGTCACTTTAAGTTGGCTTGAGTTGTTGATTTGTATGGTGTCATTGATGGTGTAAACGCTAGTGACACCATTTCCTCTAACTCGTATAAATTGATTTTGCCAATCAACCCGACCATAAGCGTGTACACTATTCAATCCAGGTGCACCAATATACATCCAACGTTCGTCAAGACTCATGGCCACACTATAACCAAACTCACCAGCACCAGTTAGTAGTGTTCCGTATCCAGCAGGTTGTGTCAACAACTGCCATTGTGCAAACGGTACTACCCCGGGTTGTCCTCGAGCAGGATCACGATATATAACACTGGCATATCCATTGTTGGCTTGGCTGCCAGACCCTAGACTTTTGCTTGCACCGGCCACTGCCCAGTTTTGATCGCCAAAATCTATAGCATTACCATAACCGCGTACACCAGTAACATCTAGTGTGAGTACCGCGTCTCCACTGGATAGTGGGCTTATGGGAGTGTATTGATCACTGTAGTTTTTAACATACAAATACAATCCGCCTTTTTCAACGCCTGCACCAAATCCATATTTGGGACTGCCGACTAAGGCCGCTGTTCGATTTCTTGCTTGTGATACACTGGCACCATATTGTTCGCCGGCATCTAACAATGCTGGATAAAGAGAAATAACATCCGAAAATACTGTGTTCTTTTGCAATACTTCCCACAAGCCACTGCCGTTGTTGTCTACCCAAACTCTTGCACCGGGCAAAATATCATTGGCATATGGTAATGTAAGTACATCGCTTGCCTGTGCAACACGCATGGTTTGCAATGTAAATCCTAGGCCAGTACCGTTTGCGACTGATCTATTGCCACTAAACGCAAATGCAATGTTTACTGTGGTTAAATTTAATACTGATAATACTTGATATACACCGTTGACTTCAATATCAAAGAATTTAATAATTAACTTGTCGCCAGCAACCAGGCCATGATTACCGCTAAAGATCACACGGCTGGTGCCGTTTAAATTATCACATACGTGTTGTATCTGTCCAGGTACTGCTTGAGCACGATAAATGTTCCAATCATAATCATTGATCTTGGCCACCCATATACTGGTACCAACTTGAATTGCATCTATGTTGGCACTTAAACTGGCTGTGCTATTGATATCAAACACTGTGATATCAACATCATCAAGACTTACATATCCTGCTGAAGGCAAGCCAGTATCAGTAGGTAATTCTGTCGTGGTTGGTAAAATATCAGGACTTGTGAGTTTATAACTCTGTCTCCAAACATCACTTAGTAGTATTTGTTGATCTGCTGAGCTCGGTTGTTGCGGCAATACCACTTGGACCAGGCTAGGATTGGCATCTAACAATGCACGATTTAAACGAAGTTCAAAGAAACTGCGATTGGCATTGGCACCATACACACTTCGCTGTACTGCCCAGTTTTCATATATGCTATAATCGGCTGCTTCTTTGCCAAGGTTGGCCGATTTAAATAATTCTGCCGCAAGGATAGTGCCCTTGGTATCAAGGAACTGTCGATATATATTAACTTGACTAACGTCGTCAAGGTTTAACGCGGCCAAGTATTGTCTAGGCTTGTATCCAATCAATCCGTATGCCAATAGATCGTTGTCAAGTTCGATGTTGGCAGTATTGATATTGTAACTGTTGGCCAACTGATTGGCTTTGTTGGCAAGATTGGGCAACAACCCAAGTTCCATTTGTGTATAGTCGCTTTGTACCCAATCATTGAAATCAAACTTTTCAGTTGGCTGAACTATTTTTAGAGCAGACCAATACACATTCTTGTATTTGACAATCTGTCCCTTGCTATAAGTGCGTAAACCTGTCCATTCTTCCACATTGTCTTGGTTTAAAATAAAACCTGGAGTGTCAAGTGTTCCATTCCAGTCAGCAGTGGTCACCGCCACAAGAGTTAATCGACTTTGTCTAGCACCTGTGGTGGGATCATAAATTAAATCGCCAAACACACTGCGATTACTTAACACAATCATGTGTTCAAAATTTGTAAATTTCAAATCAATAAAACTAATTGTCTGAGTGCTCAATGGCTGTATAACAAATGTATTGTCTATACGAACAATATTGAGAGTGCGAGTTGGCAACTCTCTTGAATTCTGATCCAACAATAAATTTTCGCTTGTTTCGGTCACAATGCTATCGACCACTGCACCTGCTCGTGTGACTGTTAATTTGGCGGCCAATGGATTTAAATTGATGATTGCATCTGTATTCCAACCCTGCTGGCTCCAGTATAAAAATTCATCAACCATTCTTGACCAATCCAAGACATAGTTATTTTCTGAGATATTGTCAAAAGTAAGTCCTTGATTTTCTAGCAATTTGCCATAACTCAACAAGAAATCACTAACTGCGGTTTCGTTGCTGAAAATAAATCCATAAGGTACTTGAACCACATTATTACTATAGAAAGTTGGAACTCTAACGGTGATACCGCCGGAGCTGTATTCTTGCAATCTACCAACTGCTTGACTTTGTAATATATTAAAATATGGTTGCGTAGTTCCGTATCCAAACACTGCATATCCGCCAGACACTTTTTGTATTGCTATTGAACTATAGACAATTCGATCAAATGGTTGATTTTTATACAAAACAATATTGTAACTCTCGTCAGGAATCATCAATGTGTTGTTGGTACTATTGGGACTGGATTTTTCAGTGTATAATTTAATATATTGCTTGTCCGAATAACTGGCCATGCGATAACACAATCTCACGTCAAGATTGTCAAGATCGGCGGTAAGGGCTTGGGTGCTATTGATTCCAGACTGACGATTAAAATCTACTATCCAATCAATATAGCTGGCTTTGCTAACACCATCGCCATAAATTTCAAGTTGATTAGCATTTAATCTGTAACGACCGTTGTACAAATACTGATTGTAATCTGTATCAAACTTGTATAAATCTCGATCAGCAAACAATGCAAAGAATTCTGCTGGGCGAGTAACTGCCAGCACATGCATGACCGAGAATGGATATGCTGAACTATTCCACCATGATGATTCTACCGGTCCGCCATCACCTATGGCCCAACTTTTGTTAAATTGTGCGGCACCGTTATATTGATTGAATGCAACCCCAACTACGCTGTTAAATGGACTTAATAATTCGCCCTCGGTCCCTGTGGGAATAACTGTGGTTAAATCTGGTCTAGCATATTCTGGTTTATAGTATGGCACAACAGGATCTGCCACATAGCCTGCGGCCAAGTCATCCCACAATACCAGGTTGTCTTGTGTGTATGGTGCTGGACCATATCTATTTTCCCACCACGTGGGTTCAATTGCAAAGCCCAACATCTCCCAAGGAGTGTAACTGGGTTGCTGTGTATCGTAGTAGTATCTATAGATTCCACGCCAGGCACCCAGCAAGTTTTGTTTATCTAGTTTGCTTTGTGAATTGCTGTAGTTCCAGGTAAACTCATTGGTGGCCGTGTAAGTTTGTTGACTGTAATCCAGTTTGTTCCAACCGCAATAGCTCAAAAAGTCCTGGGCAAATATTGTATTAATTTCTTCAAACGTGTATCCGGTGGTACGAAACTGTCCTGGCAACACATTTTCAATTGTTAGTGGCACTGGATTACCATCAAGTTTTAAATTGCTGTAAATTCTAGTTTCAAATTCCAACAATACTTGATCTCGTATGTCTCCAAACAACGGAGTTATGCTACCATCATGTCCTTGCGTGAAGTTTTCTACACCATTGCTGGTTGTTCTTGGAACCACAGCCGGTTGCCATGCAGGGTATAGTCCCAACTTGGTTGGAGTGTTGGGTACAAAATTACCATAAGTGGCATTGTATTCATTTATAGTTACAACATCTCCCAGTGCCAATGTTATGAGTATTGTTAATCGTGGGCCGTTGATGGCAACTTCATAATCAAGACCACGTGTTAAAATTTCATCATTTAGATACACACACATGCCAAGGTAGTTGGCTGACTCGTAGTTGTATACTTGTACTGTGTCAACTGTGGGTTGTGTGGTATATCCCACTGTGTAAGAATTTGTAGCGTATGGCACACTGGCCGGGATCATGTCACTCCAGTAAAATGGTTGCGTGTCAAGTTTTCCCAGGGTGATATCGGCTATGGCAGTGTTAAGAATTTCGGCTGTTGTTTTAAACGCAATGTTTTGTTGTGTTAAAACTGCATCTAACATTTGTGCTTTAAATTTAATGTATTCACGACCGTTAAATTGCAAACTGGCAAAAATATTGTAAGCTGGACTACGCATGAAATAGCCGGCTAGAGTCAATGGCGAACTTTGTTGTAGTATTACCAGGCCATAAGGAACAATATCACCAAGATCTCGAGTGTTATTAGCACCGTTAATTTTACCAGTTACTGTCAACAAATTTTGGCAAATACTTTCGTAATGTGTGCGAATTGTGCCCAAAGTAAATGCAGAGCTATTAGCATTGAGAGGGTTACTGTTAAGATTATTTGGTACTTGATAAAATGCTACCTTGCTGGTTTGATCGCTTAATGCCAACACTTCAATAATATCAGTTGGGACATAAGTGTTTGTCAATGTAATGACAGTGCTATCAGTGCCAATTACATAGGTATACAATGATGGGTCAACAAATTGACTACCTACATATATTTTAATTACAGGAACTGCAATAGATATTTGCGTCGTGGTAGCAATGTCAAGTTTAAGAGGAGAACCGTCGTATGTAAATTTAAATTGCTGATAAATTTGTTGCTCAACTACAGCAGTTTGCCAACCAATTAATTTTGCATAAATGGTTCTATCAGCATATTCACGTGCCGCCCCTGAACTGATGTCGCTGGTAGTACTAACATTATCTATAGTGTATGTAAACGTATCAACATACAAGTTGTTGTCAAACACAATATCACCAACGTTGTTGATGTTTAAATATTGTAACGGGAATTGCAAAACTGGATCAAGTATGGTGGTATCTCCCACAGCATAACTGAATAATTTTGATCCTGCAAAGTCTGAAGATTGATATTTTACTTTGTTTCCAAAACTTACACCATCAACATCGTAGATATTAAAAAGTGGTGCTTGTTGGATTGCAGTTTTTTGTTGTGCTTCTATCCAATCAGTACCATCATACCAATAGGTAAGGCCGGCACTGGTATTGCCATTGAGGCAAACTGTGGATTGATCAAGCAATACTATTCCGTCAGGTGCTTGGGTCAATGTAATAATTGGTTCGTCAACTGTGGCTGTTCCTGAACCAGATCCCGTAGTGGCCGCAATAAAACCGTCGCCAACTGCGTAAGTTATTCCAGAAGTTCCAGCAGCCGCATTCCAGTCAGTTGATCCAAGTGTTAAAATATTATAGTGTACGCCTATCAAAAAGTCGCCAGCGTTGGTATTAGGTGATGTATCAGGCGTAACAAAACTAACAACATAAATTTTATTTTTTACATCAGTATCTTCATCTGCGGCAAAAATTACTCGTGTGCCTTCTACAAATGTATATCCATCTGTGGAATAACTAGCACTACCTTCAACATTGCTAAATGCATCTGTTTGTGTAAAATCAATAATGTCCACAGGTGCTTTGCCGTCTGTGCCCATGTCCCATAATCGTAATCCAGATCTAAATTGTATAATAGGACGTTTGGCTCGATAGTTATTGTCAAGCACCGCGGTGGTATTGTTATATTCAGCTGTTGCATTAATTACATCAATGTGAAACCAGCGGTTACTGCGACTCCATGCATTTAGATCTTTACTGGCACGACTGATTGTGAGATAGTCCGGTTGTGTTGGCTCAACTACAACAGTTGTGGTATCAGCATCTACAGCATAAGTTTCGTAAACATCAAGACTACTAGTTGGCAACAATTCAATTGCTGTTCCCACGCCGCTTACATAGTATTCTCTATTGGCCACAGCATTGGCTGTCATTGATCCTGTTGCAGTTGATAATGCAACAGGTGTTGCTCCGTACTGAATACTGCTTACTGTGAATTTTACATTGTTAGCTGAAATTGATCTCACATAATAAGTTTGTCCTGCCACCAATCCGCCAAGTGTGGGGGCAACAAATACAATTTCTTGACCCACATACAAAGATGTATCAGTGTTGTCATATGTGATATAATTTGTGCCGTATTCGGTACCGGTACACGCAATACTAGTGGTGCCTGATCCGTAAGCGGCAGGCTCAACATTTCCTGTAAATCTTACTTTGAGGCCGTTAGTAAATGCAACTCCATTGGGAGATGTGTAGGTTTTTTTACCTAGAATTTGGTCAATATAAATTATGCCAGTTTGATCAGCATCAACTAATCTAATGCGACCCACTAGGTCTGGATTTTGACTATCTTGATAATACAGAGTATCTTGTACTGCTGTTAATAATGGGATCTGTTGAAAGAGGTCAACTGGATCTTTGTACCATTGTGTATTACTGTATACTGTGCCATACGATATTGTAAATTTTTCTAGAGGATTGATAATCCCGATATCAATCAATTGAAGGTACACCACATCATCAACAGTGACGTAAGTGATTTGGTATTTGTTAACCAGGGCAGGATTATTGATAAAAATCAACGTTCTGGTATTGAGATTGGTAGTATCATCAATACCGTCGTATTCAATCAAGAATTCAACCAATGGTTGTCCGTTGATTTGATCGTAATCTAGTTCAGTAACTAAATCAATTGTGCCAATGTCAGTAAGATTATAATAAAATGCTTGTGCATCAGTATAAGGCACATTAAATGTTATTGTACCAAGATCGGTGCCATCATTGACCACACCGTACACATCTCTACTGCTGATGTTGGGAGAGTAGGGCAATGTTCCTGACACGCCCGGTTCTGATTGTATCCAAAATTCAGGTCCGTTGCCGGCTGTGGCATTTACAATATTCAACACACCTTGCATGTTGGATTGGTCTTGACTAGCGTAATAAAGTGTGTCTGGTGCATCTTGTGGCACAACAAATGTTACCAACCCAGTGGCAGATCCGTTGCGTGTTACGCCAGAATTATAACTATCGCCCACACCTGTGGTGGCTGCAGTTTTTATCCAGAATGGAAATGCTCCAGTTAATGTTAGATTAAATTGATAAGTGTTGCCACGAATCAGACTAAGTGCAGGATTGTTTTGACTGTTGATTACATAGGCTTGAGTTCTGTTGTTGGTAACTCTGTATGTTATGGTTTCTTTGGGATTTTGGGCTATTTGAAAAGTGTACGTGCCGCCGCGAATTAATTCAATGACCGGATCTTCGCCATAAACTCCCGAAAAAGAATATGCATTTTCGGCCCGAGTCACTACAAAATTTTCCGACACTGGCGATACCACTGCCTCTACGTCAACTACTTCAGGACCTGCTGGTAACCAAAAATATTGGCCAAAATTTACAAATGCATCAAAATCAACAAAAGGATCCCATGTGTAATACTCACTTGAGTATAGTCTATCTGGCCTGTCTCCATTGCCACCTTGAAACGCCACAGCATCATTCATGCCCGGATAGGTAATAGCGTTCTGTATCTTGTTGGTGTTTTCAGGAACAAGACTTACTACTCCAGGCTCAAGTTGATAGTTGGCTCGTGTGGCCGTGGGTTCAATTACATATTTGTCGTTGGGATTGACACCAGGGCCCACTGTGCGGCCAATAAATCCTTGTGATTTTTTAAAACTAGGCTCTTGTATCAGCTGATCTAGTGTGGCTGCAAGAAACTGTTTGTTGGCATCAGTCTGAAATATTTCAGGAAGAAAATCTACACTGCGAACCTTGGCCATTAAATTACTCCACTACCGGGTGCAGTACGCAAGTTGGTACTGGTCAATGCTTCAATAACGTCAATGTTGTTGATTGTGGCACCGTTAACAAATATTTCATTGGGTGCTGAACGTATTTCGTACAAGTCACCAAAGTATTTCTGACTGTTGAGTGGTACCAACACCACGGAACTTATGATTGTGCCCAGTTGACTATGCAAGTAGGCCGCAAGTTCTGAGAAATAAAATGTATCGCCAAAATTCCACTTGTCAATACTAAAATATGTATTCATTGCGGCTACCACACTACTTTTGATTTCGCTGGTACTGGCAGTTGAATTGCTTGCACGTATGACCTTTATTGTGGCACGAAGATTTTGTGCGGCTTTTTCTCCAAACAAAGGTTTGAACACAACAGAGTTTAAAACAATGTTGTCACTTATCATTTTATAATTTTCTAATCCTTGATACGCAGTTGACAATTCATCAATGGTAGGAATATCTGGCTCAACAACTTTGCCGGTTGTGTCACGTATCCAGTTTTGATATGATGTGTAATATGCCAGTGTTACCACATACAAATCAATAATGTTTGTGGTTCCCGGATCAATACGTGCAGTCAACGGTGCATTGTGTCTGTATTGGAAATACAATGCCTGACGTCCTGTTCTAGCAATCCATTCGTCTGTGACATCAATTAATGTTCTAACACCAGTTACACTAACACTGAGTTGATAAAACGCACCCACTGTGTTATTAGTATTAACTTGACTATATGCATAAAACACCTGCCCCGGAGTCCAAGAATTTTTTACTAATTCAATCTCATCATATGTGCCGTAGTCACTGGTCACTAGATCTGGTTCAACCAACAAGTATCTTTGTAAGTTGTCAAAGTCCACAGTTTTTTGCAAGTAGATATATTTTTGTGTTGGGTTAGTGCTTGGAGCAACAATTTCATTAAAGAAATCAGGGTTGTCAGGAACCCCGTCATTGTCACTGTCGCGATATCCTACCAGGACCTGGAAGTCATCAACATAGCCGTCGCTTTCTACTGGTTGACCAGTTATGGTCATGTAGATATCGCCGGGCAAATGGTCAGTTGAATCTGGTTGGGTATTCACCGCCAAACAATTGATGTAGTCCTTGATCACAGTGCCTGTGCGGCTGTCGTAGATCGGGGAACCATCGTAGAAGAAAAAGCGTGTTTGCAACACTGATCCAAAGAAATAGGACAGTCCGCGGAATGTAATTGTGTAATTTTGATTCTGCACTACAAATTGTATCAACCAACTGGCGTCTAAATTTGTACCTGATGTGTTGCCAGCGTATGTTTGACTCCACGTGGCATCAGCGTTCAAATTAGTGCTGGTAATTACATACCATGAGTATGGTGTTCCTGTTATGTCACCGTTGTTATCGTACCCTAATCCAAAGTTACGATTTAATAAAATTTGTTCAGTTATAGATAGTTCTACACTTTGTGGTAAATCGGTCACAAACAAAGGAATAATTGTGTTGATCAATGCTCCTGTGGGAACAAAATTATTCAGTGCAACCGGTCCAGTACCCGAAGACAAGTTACCAAGACCATTGTTGTATCCAGTGCCTTGAATGCTCAATGGGCTGGCCCAAATTTCTAATTTCTGATCTGCTGAGGTAGGTGTACCTTGTTGTAGTTTGTTGTTTTTGTCAAAGTAGTAACCAGTTGGTGGAACAAATTTTATCAAACTTCCTACCACAGCATACTTGAATTGTGTTGTGGTAGTTGACCCAACTGGTATTGGTGTTCCTGCGGCATTTTTAAAATAGCCTGTGGTTTCATTGGCCAACGTTGTGCTTTGATTCCAGGTTGTGTTGGGTAACCAAGTGACTGCTGTTGGCAATGTAGCGGATGTGACCCTGGGGAAATTTGCATAATAAAATTGCCGCATCAAAGTTTCTGCTATTTTTGGTTGTATTTGATTTGTAACCAAATCAGAAATTTCATTACGGTTAGTCCAGGCAAACAAAATTGTAGGTAATATATTTTCTTCCCACAATCCACCATCACTACCAAATATGTTTGTGCTTGAATATTTGCCTGTGTTGTCTACTAGATCAAGATAACGACTGGTTCCAATTGACGCACGATTTAATGCTTTAGATTTTACAATGCTATTGTATTGAGTGTATGGAAAAAGATTATAGTCTTCGCCATTGACCATGCGATTTTGTGTGTAGTATCTAGCAGGAGCACGTTGTTTGATAGCGTCAATGCTTTCACGTGCTTGGCTGTTTGACACAGGTCGAGTGATACCGCAAGTGAATGTCATTGTTTCAAGATTACCAGCACGACTAATGTAACTGATAGGAATGGTCACGGCTTGCATTTCTTCTGGATTGATAATATATTGCAATCCATTACTGGCACGAACATACGCTCGGAATGTGCCTACAGGAATCTCTGAGAATACTCCATCACCAAACACCATGGTAATTTGATCGTTAGTTCTTGAAGTAACTGAATATATAGGTCGTGTATCTGTAGCAATTTGTTCGCCGCCTGCGGCATAAATGTTTTCAGCATATTGCCATTCGCGATTTATGTTTCCAACATTGTCTAGTTGAAACAGCCAACGGTCTTCATTGTTAACACCTTCGATATTGATATTGACTGTGCGATTGCTCACTCGTTCACCTAAGTTAAAATCTTGATTTTGTAATATACCTTGTTTGAACATGAAGAAATAACCAGTGTTGGATGACTGAAATCCTAAACTGTCATTACGAAATAAAATATTAAAAGGTTGATTGGGTCGTGGTGGTGGTTCGTACAAATAGTTTTGACCAACTGAGGTTGAAGTCATTGCCTCAAAAGGCATGCTCACCCCATCCACTGTGGCAGTATATGGTACCACGGGCAAATATCCTGGAACTAAATTAATTGCATATTCGTCTGTTCGTATACCAAGTATTGTTTGGCGGTTGCCCGGTCTGCCAACTTTTTGTGTGTCTACTAAACTGGCATTTATAATTGTAGTAAATTGTTCTTGCCAGTCTGGGTTTGTGGGGTCTGCCCAATCCACAGTAATGTTGCTAAGATTTACACCATTATAATCCACTAGATTTTCTGTTGTGGTAACTGAAAATACTTTGAGTAATCCTTGTGCGGCAATGTTGCGTTTGGCAGTATAACTTACCAAATTTGCCAAACGCACAACTGAATCTCTACGTTCAGCTGTGTCCATGTAATTTTCGCGAGTGTTTAAGTCTGTGCGGAAAGCCAGTGCTTGCCCCATAAATGCCATAACATCTAGTAAGGCAATGTATTCGCTTGATTCAATATAGTCGTTGAATGTTTCTGGATAATACAAACGCAGATAATCAACAAAACTTTTACGTAGTGTTTCAAAATCATAACTTTGAAAATCAGCTTCGCGATAAGTTTGGTAGATTTGTTTCCAATCCTCTACACCAAATATCGCTGTTTGTCTTGTGGTTTTTGCCATTTGTATTGAGCCTCTATGTTTTATTTATGGGTATCAAAAACCACTAACTTATACATAAGAGGCATTACGCTGTTGAAGATCAAAGAAAATACTTAATCTTTCGGCATCGGTGCTGGGTACCACAGTCAATTCAACTTCAATTAATATACCATTTTCTTGGGGGTAACTTTGCACGTTGTTGATGTAAATCCTAGGATCACCGCCGGCTACTCTTTGTACTTCATTTACTATAGAAGTGTTCAGATCTTCAAGTTGTGCCTCAAACAAAAAATCCCACAATGCTGTGCCGTATGCAGGACGTCCAGGCAATTGCCCTTGACGTATGTTAAATGCATTAAGCAAATCACGTTTTACCAAAGCAAAATCCGTGAGTGTAAACTTTTTGTATTGATTTTGTGTGTTGAATCCAATGAATGTTTGTGCCATATGGTATTTATGGGAGGTTATTCACCTGCTCCGCGTCCTTCAATTTTTAAACTCAAGGCAGCCAATCTTTGTTTGATATTTTTGCTCTTGTCTAACAGTATTGATTTAGCGGCCCTGATGTTTACTATGTTGGTAAATTTTCCAGTGTCTTGTAATCCTTGCTGTTGTCCTGGAGATAATCGAGTATAAATTGATTCCAACGTGGCTTGTAGGGTTGGTCCATTTGAATTAAACAAATTACGTGCTTCTTGAAATTCGTTGTTAATTGCCGACCAAGCATCAGATGTAATTGTTTGTTGATTTTCTAATGCCGTTAATTTGTTAGCAATAGCGGTAAATGCAATGTTTGTTGGATTAATATAATCAGATGCTAGAGTCTTGGCAGTATTCACATACAATTCAACATCGGCTGTGTTTTCAGTCACTTGTTTAGCTGTGTAATTGGGTGCTGGTACTTTATCGTCACCTATCACACGAGTAGTGGCAGCGTCCACGGTGGCTCTACCCACAGTATCTGAAGCTGGTTTAGGAACTTCTTGTTGTTTGAATGCCGTTGGTATTTTTGTGTTTACTAGATTGACAGCAAATGCACCATCTCTTACCGCTGTGGCAAACTCTGCTTGTACTGCACCAGTACCGTCTCCGGGTATGGGCAGTCCTTTGGCAAATGCTTCTGCACTGGGCAAATCTTTAGCGGCATTTAAACTCATGCCAGCAATACCTTGGCTTGATAAATTTTGTACAGGTATGCCTACCGCACCCATGCCTGCTACACCTTTGGTCATCAAGTCTTGTTGTATCTGGCTTTGCTTGGATGCATTGGCCAACAAATCACCGGCGTTTTTAACTCCGTCTTTTCCAGTCCATACAGCAGGACTGTTTATCACTGTACTAAATGTTGACAAGTCTGTGTTAAATTTAGCACGGGTTCCTGGTTTAACATATCCGGCAGATTCTAATTGACCAAGATTTAATCCAAATGCACCCAGGCCATTGGCATCGCTTAGATCGCCAAACCCTTGTCCGGTAAGATTTTTTGCCTGTGCCAACACCCCGTTGACTTCGGGTATGCTCATAGGACCAATAGGAGCCACAGCACCCACAGAATTAATACCGGACGCAATCTTTGAAAAGTCTGCCACATTAATAGGACTGGTGACTGGCAGTCCAGTAATAGTTTTGTTGATTGTTTGTATCGAAGTTACTGCAACTGATCCTTGTACAGCAGATGCCCCAACTAAAGCTGAACCAAGTTGA
>Ga0114969_10001059_pt1 | contig 23502 bp, 22 predicted proteins | sample M_130807_MF_Meta_FD_87316 | JGI IMG/M metagenome (GOLD analysis project Ga0114969, IMG submission 87316) | Freshwater microbial communities from Lake Montjoie, Canada to study carbon cycling - M_130807_MF_MetaG | ecosystem: Environmental > Aquatic > Freshwater > Lake | place: Lake Montjoie...
AAAAAAATAAATAAAAAAATAAATAAAAAAATAAATAAAAAAATAAATAAAAAAATAAATAAACTAAACTATACTATTTTCTTATAAATTTTGACACAATCTGCTGGAACCTTTATCAAATGTTGGTTTTGGCGCAACCTTTCTTAAAGGTTGTGTTGTAATTTGGCGCAACCTTTCTTAAAGGTTGTGTTGTAATTTGGCGCAACCTTTTTTAAAGGTTGTTTGGCGCAACCTTTCTTAAAGGTTGTTTGGCGCAACCTTTCTTAAAGGTTGAGTTCGTACCCATCATCCTTACCCATATCCGTCGCCACTAAATTGGTAGCATTGGACGGAATGCTGAGTTGGGTTAAACTACACGCCCCCTCATCCATGCTAATGCTTTCAAACCCCGCATCAATAATAGTGGTATCGTCTTCTGCCTCTAGCGTTTCTGCTGCGACTTGGGTAATCTTATTAATATCGAGCACCAGTTGAAACGCACTGGTCCCAAAGAATCCCTCTTGACCACACATGATATTTGCCGACACCCCTCGCATCGTATCCAACTCCGCGTGGCGCGCTGCTTTCAAAAACATCTCGGGGGTTTCTTCAAAGGAGGCCTTGGCGATAGGACCAATATCATCATTGTTGATGCCGTGGCGAAAGATGGACACCATACCATCATTACATGTCATCCGATCCACTAAAATACTCAAATGGTGGTAATTAATGTACGTACTATCAAACTCAATCACTTCTGAAATTTCATTTAAAATAGATTGGCGTGCTGCCTCAATGCCCAATACCCGATATATTTCTTGAATGTCATTGGTGTACGAGCGATTGGCGTCAATGTAATCCAACCGCAATATATCCATTAAATTGGTACCGACAGTATCCAAGACCCAGGTCTCTTTCTTCAGATAATTTCCGTCGGTCAAGACCACACTATCAATAATCTTGCGCGGAATAACCTTGCTGATATTTTTAACACCCCGCAACACCAAATTATCCAAGAGTTGGTCTTGAAACCCTTTCAACAAATAAATCTCATCGGATTGATCCAAGGGCGTCTGTTTTGCCGCGGACTTTTTCTTAGACCCTAGTACATTATTGAGGCGAATACGAAAGACCAAGTTGTCGTTATTGTAATCGGAAAAGACGCACGATACTTCGTTGTTGTACGCGTTTGTAATGGCAAAATGTACATCGTCCATGGTTAAATTGCGATCTAGCATTTCTTCGGTATTCAGTTTCAGGCGAATAATCCACTTGGATTTTTGCGATGTCTCTCCTGTCTCTTCGCCTTCTTTGCCTGAACATTCATCCATCATCGCATCAAATGCCTTGTATTGTTCCATGATAACAGAATCTTCTTCAATCAGGGTATTCATTTGATCCGGGTCAAAACAAATTTGTACCGAGTCCACGATGACGCGCAATTTGGTATGTTCTAACCGATGCATCAACTTGGTGGCATTCGCCTGCTCGGTCTCTTCATTGGGGAAGAGATGTACTGTACACGACGGATTTTTCGGATTTTCAGACAAGGACAAGATTTCTTCAATGCGCGGCAACCCACGCGTCACATTGGATTTGCTCGCCACCCCCGCAAAATGAAACGTGTTTAGGGTCATCTGAGTGGTCGGTTCACCAATCGATTGAGCGGCAATCATACCCACCATTTCACCCGATGCGATAATTGCTTTCTTGTACGCCCGCACAATCGTATCGATGAGAATGACCAGTGCTGCCCGATTAAACCGCTTGACCATCAACAAATCCTTGGGATTCATATAATATTTATAGGCAATCTCAAACAAGAGTGTGGGTTTAACGTAGTTGATCGCATTTAGGCGGAGAAACCCGTCTTCAATCATTTGGAGTGCTTCAAAGGGTGTAATATCTACCATGGAATTCGCACCAATGTTTTGTTGTCCTTGCACGTTATTAATAATATATGTAAAGGCGACAGGGATATAAATGTTTTTCCCATCTTTGCGCCCAAAGACATTATTGTATAATTTTCTGCGCGAGGTAACAATATCATCGACCAGTTTGTGGGTCTTCTCAACCAGTTCTGCTTTTTGTTTGTTCATGCGCTTGATAGTCGGTTTAGTGTACGATGTATTATAGACTTCATTCTTTAATTCATCGTCGGGCATCTGATAATGCGCGTATATTTCTTCCAACGTCATCAGCAGAATCGGTAAGAACTGGTTTTCCACTTTTACTGGATCGAACCCATCATCCCCATACGCAAATTGAATAACCTTATTTTTATTGTTGCGCACCGTCATATCATACTCGACTTTCAGATCCTCCAGACCTTTAATCAGTCGCCGTTGAATATAACCCGTTTGCGAAGTTTTCACTGCCGTATCAATAATACCGATACGACCACCCATAGCGTGAAAGAACAATTCTTCCGGGGTCAATCCCGAGATGAACGAGTTCTCTACAAATCCGCGCGCCGAGGGCGAATCATCAAACTTGGTAAAATGCGGTAACGTGCGGTTTTCAAACCCATAGGGAATACGTTTGTTGTCGACGTTTTGCTGTCCCAAGCACGAAATCATCTGCGAAATATTTAGATCACTGCCTTTAGAACCGGCATTGACCATGATAACAAAGCGGTTGTCTTTGCTGAGACTTTCCCGACCGATTTTACCGGCGTCGTTCACAGCACGACTGAGAATATTGTTCACTTGGGTTTCAAACTCTTCTTCGTCCGTTTTGCCAGTTTTATTTTCGAAAATGCCGAGATGGGTTTGGTCAATCAGCGACTTGACCTCGGTTTTCTTTTTGGTAATGACCTCCGCAATCATTTTATTGGTTTCGGCGTCGGCAATTAAATCACTAATACCCACACTATAGGCACTGGTTTTCATGTATTCCGTAATTATGTTTTGTAAATTATCGATAAACTCGATCGATGCCATATTGCCAAAATCATTGCAAATGCGTTGAATCAGACCGCTGGAGGTGCCACCCAAGACGCCTTTTTCCAGTTGTCCGCGTATATATTCGCCATTTTGGATTTCCAACACCGCGTTGGAGGTTTTATAGTCGTCTTTTTCACCAAAACGTTTGGTTTTGTATTTCAGAGTGAGAGGGGGCAGGATTTGCGATAATATGTTAAAACTAGAGAGGGATTTTTTATTTGATAATTTGGTAACATCTACTTTATCAAATGCCATCAACAAATTCATGGTTTGTCGTGGCGTAAAATTAATATTTTCACGAGTAAATCGGTAGGATCCAAGTAAAGAGTCTTGGAAAATACCGACAATAGATTGGTTATTGGCAGGACTAATAATTTGCCAAGGCACCGCAGCTAAATTTAATAATTCTGATTCACTTTCCACATCTTGTGGCATGTGTAAATTCATCTCATCTCCCGACGAGATTCCCCAAACTTTCGCAAGGGGGCAGACTGTATCTTAAGCAAACTCGGGTTGATTAGACCTTCATTGTTCACCAACACCCGTTCAGTCGTTGAAGGGCCACCATATCCTATCGTTAGGAAACCAAGGTTTCTTAAAAACTTCCTTTAATAGTAAGAAAGTCTTACGGAGTTAGGTAGTCACACTGCGGATTGCCCAATCCCTAACATTGTTACCATTGGGTACGGCTGTTAACCGTGTTCCCTTTTACAATTTCTCGTAAAAGGTGGTAGTTAGGGCTCTAAGGGGTTTCCCGCTTCAAGGAGTTTCGCTATCAACCTTTTCAAAAAGGTTGAACCAAAATATTTATTCATAAATTAAAATGTAAACTTATGAGATATGTTTTGGTTCAACCTTTTTTAAAAAGGTTGTTAACTAGGAGGTAGCACCCTTTTCAGGCCTCCTGTTTTCGACAGAGTTTATCGAAATCAGCATTGTAGGGTTTACAACAAGCTAAATTCATGCGAAATGTGTCGCCCACCGGCATAACTTTGACAATATGACACATCATCGACATTCGGTGTAGTGTTGGTTGCCGGTTAAATATAACCGGGTCGCCATCCATCATGTGACGATGGACAATATCACCAACTTCCAAGCGAATAGATGCGCGGTCCACATACCGCAATGAAATATTATCGCCATTTTTCTTCTCCAGAATCTTGGCACCCGGGTGAATATCCGGACCATTCTGTACCAGTTTCTCCAGAAATTTCATATTTCTTTGATTGACGAGCGTCGGACGGGTAATATTCATCGCGATTTTCATCGGCACACCCAACTGCCTGGCCGATAGATTCGGATCGGGTGTGATGACCGAACGGGCACTGAAATCCACGCGTTTGCCCTGTAAATTGCCGCGGACACGCCCGTGTTTGCCATTCAGGCGTTCTTTGATGGATTTCAACGGACGTCCCGAACGCTGCGCCACCGGCACCGCACCAGGTATTTTATTATCCACCATGGTGGCGACATAATACTGCAACACCGTCGTCCAGTCATTAATCACATTCGCATTCGCATTCGCCTGTATTTTCTCTTGGAGGGTCTTGTTCGCCTTGATGATATTCACGATAATGTGACTGATGTCATCTTCGCTCCGCTGTTGCGAATCGTGTTTGACCGAAGGTCGGACGGCGGGCGGCGGCACTGCCATCACCTGACAAATCATCCAGTCGGGTCGCGACCAAATCGGACTGAACCCCATAAAGTTGACATCTTCATCCGAAATCCGTCGGAAGCATTTAATCAATATTTCTGGAGTAAGCGTCATGGATAACTTGTCTGAATCGTCGGCAGTGAGACCATCGATATTATCCCATTCGGCAATCAGCGTCGCTAAACCTTCCTTTTTAATTTTATTCGGTTGTTTACAACCACACCCGTCATCGGTATCTTCACCACAGCGTTTAATTTTACTGGCGTGTTCAAATACAAACTTCCACCGCTTATCGGCGGGCAAATTGAGCATGTGCTTGTATTTTTCTTTGCTGATGAGCAACTTGCTACACTTCATGCAAATACACCGCGTAATTTTAATAATGGTGTTGAGGTATTGGATGTAAAAGACCGGGCGCGCGAGTTCAATGTGACCAAAATAACCCGGGGTTTGCATATAATCCAGACCATCGGTCGGACAAATAAACCCGGGATCGAGTACACCCATCCGCGGGTCAAACAATCCATTGATGACCGGTTTATTATTGATATAGGTATCCCGACTCGTTATTTCAGAGACTGAACCCTTGCGGATTTCGTCTGGTGATAATATACTAAATTGTATACCAATAATTTTGGTAGCATTTTTCTTTTGCATAATACCCTTAGAACGTTGAGTCATCTTGTTCTTATAATAACATAATAATATTTAGATTGTTTTAAATCAATTTTATTATAAAAAACTACTAAATTTGTAACAAAAAATTAAATATAATAAAATATATGAAAAATATTATATATTTTAGTATATTTTATTATATTTTATTATATTTTATTTTTCACATAAAATGTGCTCGTATTTCCTCTAGCGTTTTTACACCCTTTACCCCATCAGAAATAAGAACACTTTCTGCGTGAATACCCATCGTTAATAGTGTTGATATTTGGTTGTGCCATAAAAAACACAATTCAATCGTCTCACCATATTGAGTTTTGTAAATACAAAAATGTTGGCATGGATTAGATTCATAGCAAAATTCACTTATTTGTAGAGTGCCTTTATCCCCATTTTTAATTAATTTTATGACCTTGTCCATTAGAATTACAATTATTATATAATATAATATAATATTTATATTATTATTATTATACTATATAATAAAATTGAAACTGGTAATAGAATATAAATATAATATATATATTAATAAATCCAACAAGATGTCTACTGAAGTATCCAAGAAACAGCAATCTACGCACAAATATTTCACGCGTTCTAAGAAGAGAACCATTTCGGAAAGTTATAAGGCTATCTCTGAATCCGACGAGAGCAGCAGCAGTAGCAGTTCCGATGATGAAGATGAAGAGGAGGAAATTAATTTTGACATGAGGACATATCGGCAATTTCTGACCAGTTTATTTCCGTCAAAATATATGGCAGAAAAAGCACAAATGACACCCTCCAGCAAAAATAAAATAATTTCCAATGTAAAACCAAAGAAAAATGGTAAAAAACAAGCGTCAGCAGCACAAGCACAAGCACAAGCAGAAGCGTCAGCAGTACAAGCATCAGCAGAACCCGTTCAATACAATATTATGTTTACGATGATTGATAATAAACATAATGATGAATATTATGGTGATGATTATGATGAAGACGATGATGACGATTATTATATGGATGAAAGTGAGACGAGTGATGAAAGCGAAGAAGACGAAACCAGCGAGGAAGAAGAATCCAGTGAGGAAGAAGTAGTAGTTAAAAATAAAAAATCTGGAAAAAAAGAAAAGAAGAATGTTAAAATTAACGAAAAGGATAATGTCGCAAATGTCGCAGACGTCGCAGACAAAACAGACAAAACAGACAAAACAGACGTCGCAGACAAAACCGACGACATTGACGTCGCAGACGACATAGACGAAACCGACACCAAAGAAGAAATTAAAATGTTAACAGAAGGGTTCAGTAAATCAGCCAAGAACGACCCGATTATTCGTCAGTATATTCGCCACATGAAAATGTTGACACTCTCAGAATTACGAGCAAAATCATTTGTTAAGAAAAACAAATTATTGAAAAACATTTATAAATTGCGCGAATTGCTCGAAGAGAAATATAGTGTCAGTGATGTGCGTTATTTTAAAGACAACATGACACCGGAAGAGCAGTTGGCGGTATTGGAACAATTGGAGAAAATAAAAAATTATTCCAGCATAGATAAACCCTATCGGTTGGCACTACTCGAATCGGATATTCCTCTGGCAATTAAATCTTGTGCGTTTAAAAAGATTTCTAGTCTGAAAACCATGGAACCGGGTGCGAACGAATACCACAAATTAAAAAATTGGGTGGATACGTTCATGCAAATTCCTTTTAATAAATACAAAGGTTTGCCAGTCACCATGGCAGATGGCATTGACAAGTGCCATGACTTTATGGAAAGTGCCAAGAAAACACTGGATGATGCGGTCTATGGGTTGAACGATGCCAAGTTACAAATCATGCAGATGATTGGACAATGGATTGTCAACCCCACTGCTATCGGTACTGCTATTGCGATTAAGGGTCCGCCCGGCACGGGTAAAACCAGCATTGTTAAAGAAGGCATCAGCAAGATTTTGAATCGCGATTTTGCCTTTATTGCGCTGGGTGGGGCAACCGATAGTTGTTTTCTGGAAGGACATTCTTACACGTATGAAGGGTCGACATGGGGTAAAATCGTAGATATATTGATTGCGTGCAAGTCCATGAACCCGGTCATCTATTTCGATGAATTGGACAAAGTCAGTGACACGCCCAAGGGTGAAGAAATTATTGGCATCCTGACGCATTTGACGGATAGTACACAAAATAACAAATTCCACGATAAGTATTTCACAGAAATCGAATTTGATTTGAGTCGTTGCCTATTTATATTTAGTTATAATGACGAGAGCAAGATTAATCCGATTTTGAAAGATCGGATGTATCGTATCATGACCAAAGGGTATAACCAACCGCAGAAAACAATCATAGCAACGAATTATTTGCTACCGAAAATTCACGAGATGGTTAAATTCAATAAAGAGGATATTACTATTCCAGAGGATGTGCTACACTATATTATTACGCATCATACCGATAAGGAAGATGGGGTGCGTAATCTGAAGCGGTGTTTAGAAATTATTCATACGAAATTGAATTTGTATCGACTCATGAAACCCGATACAAATCTGTTTGAAAGTGATTTGTCACTTAAAGTAGAGTTTCCTCTGGTAGTGACTATTGCGATTATCGATAAACTTATTAAAAAAGAGGGTGATAGTGGTTCGTGGACTGGAATGTATAATTAATTTTAGTGTTTTCGTCTATGAGTGCGCTTATGTATATGTTTCCGTTTAGATGTATATTTTTTATGTGATTGCTTACGTATACGCTTGTGTGATTTTTGCTTACGTATACGCTTACGCCGACCACCTGAAGTTTCTGGTTCCTCCAACACATAATTTACCTCTTCGCCGGTCCTATTGTCTACTTTTTTTTGAGTTATTATTGGTTCTTCTGCTTCATCCCATTCGGCAAGTTGGTGTAAAGCATCTAATCCTTCTTGACTTTGTTTCCATTTTTCCTCATCCGGTTCTGCAGGAATATGATCCATGCCCTCTAATCGCCTTTTTTCTATAGTTTCATCACTAAGACCTGCTAATTCTTCTTCTAACAACGACATATCTATACCCTCATTTAAAAGATCTTCGTATTTTTCATAATTAGCACATTGTCTTAATTTTTCTTCCTCATCTAAAAGTTTATTAGTAATACGACTCATCTCAATCTGTTTTTTACTATTTTCTATTAATTTTTGTCGTAACATTTTAAAATGTCGTTCATTACATCTAAACATTATAGGTATGTTATAATGTATATTGCTATAATATAATATATTTTATAAATTAATATATATTATTGTATTATATAACAAAAATCAAACTATAAAAATGTCTAGATTTGAATTACTTAAACACAACGCGGACTTGATTGTAAAATTAATAAATGATAATGCTATTTTTTCATCCAAGTTGGAAATTAAAATTATAAAACCGACTGAAAAATCATCCAATATGATCTTATTTTTTCTATTAGATAAAGAAAATTATTCAGATACTTTATATTTTACAAATACGGATACTGGTAGTTTAAATGCAAAAGTATTGGGAGTTTATTCAAATGTAGGCAATAAAATAGGTTCCTTTTTACTACAACTACACTTGTTATTAATGTTTATATCGAATGTAGCATCGGTAGATTTAGATAACTATACAGATGACCCGGCGAGAGCAGCACGTGGAGTATACAGCGATTTTAGTGTTAGAAAACGCGGTCCCTCAGAAAATTGGGCAGGTAAAGAATTAGCAGAACAATTATTAATGGCAGATGGTGAAATGGTGTATAAACCTACTGCAGAAAGTCGTAAAATAATAGAACAAAAAATAAGAGAAATTGTTGCTGAACAAAAAGCAAAAGGTCAACCACTCCCCTTTTGGAATAACTTTGATGGTATAGAAACTTTTTTAAGAAATCTACGTCAGTATGTGGGTGGAAAGAAAAATAATAAGAAGAAAAGTCAAACGCGGAGAAAACGTACTACTACTATTAAAAAGAAGAAACGTTACTCTACGTTACAAAAGAAGAAAAATAAAAGTAAACGTTATCGTTATCGTTATCGTTATCGCGTGTAAATAATAAATAATAAAATATGGACTATATTATTATTTGTTATTTGTTATTTGTTAAAAATATATTTAATACTCGCTATCCAGAGTGCGATTACCACCCCGCCGATTCAAATATTTCATTTGCTCAGGCGACGCACAAACGCATCCATTGTCCCCAGAATAAGTAGAAGGACAGCAATCAGGACTATTTTTATTATTGTAAAACATGTAAAGTTCGCCATCGGGTAAGGGTACCTCACCACCGACATTCGCATCTAAAGTATTGTAGACATTGCCTTTACTTTTTTTGTGAGAGGGTTTCTCCCAACTGCTTTTAACGCCATCACCCATCGAATAATTCAGTGCTGAACCCATTAAATCTTCCGCGGCATAAAATCCTTCTTTCAGACCACCCGCACACGAACAAAATACATTAACTCCGATAAATCCACCGATAATCATACAAAGTATGATAATTTCAACACGCATTTTTTGTCCGAGAATATTGATTTCCATTTGACTATACATTATATAATAGATAAAAAAAAGGGGTAAACCCCTTTGAAACCCCCCTTAAAGGAAAGGGGTAAACCCCTTTGAAACCCCCCTAAAGGGGTAAACCCCTTTGAAACCCCTTAAAGGAGAGGTTTAAGGGAACCTGGGTTCCCTTTTAAGGAGTGGACCTGGGTTTCCTTTTAAGGAGGGGTCTAAGGGGAACCTTGGTTCCCTTTGGGTCTAAGGGGAACCTTGGTTCCCTTTGGGTTTAAAGGGACCTTGGTTTCCTTTTAAGGAGGGGTTTAAGGGGAACCTTGGTTCCCTTTGGAACATTGGTTCCCTTTGGAACATTGGTTCCCTTTGGAACATTGGTTCCCTTTGGAACATTGGTTCCCTTTGGAACATTGGTTCCCCATCTATCCAACCCACTATTATAATCCCCAATAGTTAGTCCATTTGCATTAAAATGTCCGCTAGTCGTTAAAAGTTGATATAAATATAAACAAGGTGGTTCGTCTAAAATAGGATTGCCGTATAAATTAAAAGTATTAATACCGCCTAAATAATTATTAATATTAATATTAATATTTCCACTACAACGAATATTCAGTCCGTTGTCTAAACGATACTCCTGAATTCCATATTTTAATTTAGTAGCATCTATTTTAATAGTTCCCAACACCTTTTCACCACCTATTAAAATATCATTTACTTTAATATTATTTATAGTTAATTCTCTACCATTCATCATTTTAATTTTTGTACTAGGGTGTAATCCATTGTCTAAATAAGAATGAATATCTTCGTTGGTAAAATTGGGAGGAATGAATAAACAATTCTTGCTGATTTTTTCAATCACATCATCATCTATATCATCCCAGTCGGAAAAGAGTGTTTCGCCAACCATAAATGTTTTTGTATTGGTTATCAAACAATAAATGTAGGGATTATTAAAATCATTTACAATTCTACTTTCATGATGATGTTTAACTTTTATCCATCCATGTATCTCGTGATAAACGCGGTGTTCGCCAGTAACAATAATATTATGTAAGTTGTATATCGTCTGATGTTCGGCACTTAATTTCATAATACCGGTTACAATTGCTCCATCCGTAAGCACATCCCCCACATTCACTGCTGCTATAGGTTTAACACTAGTATCTTGCATTTTAATCGGCGTTTTTTCTTCAAAGCAACTAGGCACCTCTGGTGTATCGGCAGTAGATAAACTCAAAATATCACTCATGAAATTTTTAATCATAATGGTAGGTGTTAAAATCAAAATCATGATAGCAATATCCGCAGCCGCTATGGGGATTGCCCAAGTACCAACAATAGGTATTAATGAAGTCACTAAAAGTCCCGCGCAAATGCCAGCCACAATAATAAGTATTTTAATAATCAAATCCATAAAAAATAGAAAAAATGACTTCATTGCTAAATAACTACCCATTAATGTGTATAAGGAACCACTTAAGACGCCCAACACTTTAGCAAACATATCTTTAATGTTTATTGTCATCTGAACGATAGGCATGGTAATATTTAATGTTCTACTCATGGTTTCAGTAGAAAAGTCCTTTATTGAATTACGCATTTTATCAAATTGGGATCTCACACTATTAATAGACCCTCCTAATTCACTAAAGGCATCCGTCATAACTTTCATCAAATAATAAAAGGGTTGAAAAGCATAACCAGTAATATTTGTTAAAATTCCTTGTATACAATATGTAAAATTTTGTCCAGTGAATTCCATAGGTGTGGTACCTTTTCCATTGTTGATCCAACCGGCAAAGGGGATAATTGCTGGGTTACATTTCTGGTTGTCCCAGTCGGCACGGATAGGCTTAATATTATTCAGTATATAAAAATAGGTAATTGCTATGAAAAATAATATAAGAATGATAATCGTAACCCATAATTCTGACCCATATTTTTCGGTGAATCCTATTTTAGTGTATAAATTATTAATATTTTTATATGTTGTATCTATATTTTCCATATAGTATTTGTGTCTATAAATACTATATAAATAAAAGTTGCGTAATTATTTTTTTATATTACTTTTTATATTACTTTTTTTTATAATGTTTTTGCAGCAGACCCATTGTTATCTTCCCAGTCATGAAATATCCACTTACCAATAGGTATTGTATGGTCGGATGTGATCAAGCATGCTAAATTATCGCATTTAATATCGGTGCCAATTGCCTCATTCATTTCTTCTACATGTATGAAGCGTTTTAACGTCGTGCTGTAGATTAAATGACTACCGGAAACCAATATACCATGAATATTGTATAATTTCTCTACTTGTGTGCCGTTTTCATCTAGATTACTTATATTCATGACGGCACATACTCGCGCCCCATTTTTAAGAACAGCATTGAGTGGCAAGTCTTTCATAGCAACACTAATCCCGTTTTTCAATTCTACCTTGGTGTCGGGGTGAAAACATAATTTACGTGTTAACTGCCCGGGTGGACCATCCCATGCGCTTTTCATTGTCATGATTGATCCAGATAAAGTATACATTAAAGCACTCATAATACCCATAAGTTTTCCAAATAAATCTTTAATATTAATAGTTAGTCGTTGAAATTCAATAAGAATATTCAGAAATACGGCGAATATTTTTTGAATGATATCTGTAATAAAATTTCTTATATTATTTATAAATGCGCGTACATCGTTGATGGATTTGGTCATATTTGCTCCCATGTCACCCAGCACATTAAAATTATATTGTAAGGGTTGCATGAGATAACCCATATAATTCGTTTGCATATTTTGAATACAATAGGTAAAATTAGAAACTGGTTCGTGACCAAAAATGGAAGCAAATGGCATAACAGTAGGGTTACATCTATAGTTGGGCCAGTCTTCTGATATTTTTTTTATACCGATGCTTAATACATTAAAAACATATAATGCTATAAATATAATAAAAATTATTATTGATAATGTTATATCAGATGTTTTCATACTAAAATAGATTGTTATTTTATTATTTTATATTTATTTATTATTTATTATTTAATAATTTAAAAATTAATATTTATTTTCTTGATTTTCTAGATTTTCTAGATTTTCTTGATTTTCTTGATTTTCTAGATTTTCTAGATTTTTTTGATTTTTTTGATTTTCTAGACCCACCACCGGTAGTTGGGCATGAATTTGTTGCGTAGCAATCGTTTGCTGCATTATTTAAACCTGCTATAGCAGCAGTGTTACCACCTATACTACTTGAATTAGCATCTACTGGACTTACAGATGGACCATATTGCGGAAATTGTGGTACCACTACTGTTTTAGGCATGCCGATACCAGTACCACCATCTCCGCCTTTTTTAAGGCGTTTGTGCCTTCGGCACCGTTTGCTTGCACCTTTGCTCCCACCTTTTGCGAATTTATTTAAATCCGCTTGATCTGCATGCTGTGCTTTTCCAAATAATAATGCTTCTTGTTGTGCACTATTACCATGTTTAAACCCATACATTTGTACGGGTGCCGGAGTAAGATTTGGTAAACTCATTATATATAATAATATAATACTAAAATAAATAAAATAAATAAAAATTGTTTTATTGAGTTAAAGTATTAAATAAATAATAATACTATAAAATAATAAAATAAAATGGATCGTCTTCAACTGCAAAAAATGATTGATGCGAATAGTGTAGTAGATTGTACGCAAGAAATACGAGACAAAAAACATAGTCAACCTCTGCGTGAAGACGTCGCCCGCCTAATAGCACTTAAGACGAAATATTCCCGACTAAGTCAATCTAATCCGGATCAGTTTGATAAAATGTGTGTATCGCAATGTAGTTTTTTATTTAATAATTATACCGATATTTTTAATAAAGTTAAGAAAGATGAGATGAATTTAGATATATTAGCGCAATTGTTAAATGTGCTAAAAAAAATAGAAGATGGACATTTAGATCAGCATACAGGGGCATACGAAGTAGGTAAACTTTTGAAAGAAATGTATATTGATAGCGCACTTATGAAATCAGAAAAATTGGATGCGAAACATTCTAAATCAGGGGCGACGACAACATGTAAACCCAAACCTAAAAAGATTTCGTGGAAGGAATACAAGGAGCTTTTGTAAAATTAGATTTTGTAAAATCTATGGCAAAACATAATCATAGTTTCCTTGCGGAAACTATGATTTATATATTATGTAATAAATGTCAACTAAATAGATATCTATTTTAATAATTAAAATTAAAATTGATATTTATTATTATTAGTTATTCATTTTTATAAACACATCAATCACTAACAATGGATAATGATAAATATATTTACCAAAAAAAAGACTATCATACTTACCAATGTGCGCCGTATGCTCTTTATAATTTATTACAAAATAGTAGAGTTGACACTAATTTAACCAGTCTTATTCATAAATGTAAAGCACGCGAAAATATTGGAACATTAGTTTCAGACTTTACTAAAACAATTATTAGTGTTAATAAATCATTAAAGTGTGATATAAGACAAGTCAATGAAGATGTCATTTCTACTAAAATGATAAAATCAATACTTGCCAATAATGGAACAATTATTATTTTATTTCATTGGCACAATGGTGCAGCATTAAAAGGTAATCATTATGCTCTGATTGATATAGTATATAATACTACTACTACAAAATTCAGAGTTATCAACTATTCCTTTGATAAACCAGTTCATACCATAACCGAACGTGAATTGAAAAGTATGCTACTGCCGTATAGTGATGAGTATTTTCAGTTGCCAGTATTGTGGTACAACAACTTTTGAGAAAAGTTTGTCAAAACCGATGTGAAATAGTTGTGTAATATTTTTGTCTTATTTTTTATTATTTTTTATTATTTTTTATTATTTTCAATAATAAAATATTTTTAACATTTAAATATTTCTAAAGTAAACTATTTTAAATTGTAATTTATATCCATTATAGCGTCCGCCGTAGTGGGTCTCGGGAAACGATTCATGAATGGACTCTATGCCTTCTACAAAATCGTACGATATATCGCAACCCTGATCCGTCGCATCCTCATCATATACGATTTCAAAAGTGAAATCATCATAATTATAATACACATGAATATCTTTGCCCAGATGTTTCTCTAATACACGCTTTACTATATAAAATTGTGGTGTGCCTGTTTCATCGCCGAAATCATGCGTTATTCCGGCAGCATTCACAATGCTCGCATCAACTTCAATGAAAACCATCTTTAAAAGATATTTGTTTGGTTTGCTTAAGTTCGCTTTGCTTTTGCTTTGTTCGTAACATACCTCCTCTTACTTACCTGAAAAGTATTTCAATTTTTTATATTATATCGTATTTACACATTTAAACTGCTGATTAGTATATAAATATATTTGCATAAATAGTTATATAAGTAAAATGCCATATATCTTTTATAGTGGAATAGGATCAAAAGAGTCAGAAATACATTCTATTGAAGAATTTTTAACTATAATGAAATATGCCTCATTTCATTACTATGAAATGACTTCACTTGGGGTGAACATGGAATATAAAAACTATTTACTTCCTGATGATTTTATAAAGTTTACATTAGAAGAATGGATAGAGTATTCAGGTGCTACATATTATGATTCTGAATGGTAATATTATTTATAATCGGCATTTTAAATATTACACCTTTTCGCATTGAAAATGCGCAAAGTAACGTTACATTTTCATTCATTTACGCCCACTTAGTGGGCGTTTTAAATGAGAAAAGGCGTAAAACGTATAAAATATCTACTAAAATGGTACTAGACAATTATTACATAATATATAAATGATAGTTTCCGCTAGGAAACTTTCATTATGTTTTGCCATAGATTTTTCTAAAATCTATAAATTGAAACAATTTAATACTATTACTCTACTAATAATACATACAGAAAATGTCCTATACATTGGTTATAGTAGAGTCCCCCGCCAAGTGTAACAAGATAGAATCTTACCTAGGAGAAGGTTATAAATGCGCCGCCAGTTTCGGGCATATTCGCGAATTGGCAGACGGGTTAAAATCCATCGACCTAGCAAATAATTTCACTCCCACGTTCAAAGAATGCGAGGATAAAAAACCGCAAATCGCTAAATTGCGCAAACTTATAGAATCTGCTAAAGATGTCCTTCTGGCATCGGATGATGACCGCGAAGGTGAGGCGATTGCCTGGCATTTATGCCAAGTCTTTGGACTACCAGTGAAAACCACCAAGCGAATTGTATTTCACGAAATTACAGAAACCGCATTGAAACGGGCGGTTAGAGAAGCAACGACTCTTAATATGAATGTGGTCAATGCGCAATTGAGTAGACAGGTGTTGGATGTCTTGGTCGGGTATAAATTATCGCCAGTCTTGTGGAAATATATTACCAAATTTAAAAAAACCGGATTGTCGGCAGGTCGGTGCCAGACACCTGCACTCCGCTTGGTTTATGAAAATCAAAAAGAAATAGAGGCATCGCCGGGAAAAAAAGTATACACGACAACGGGGTATTTCACGGCACATAATTTACCCTTTGTGCTTAATTACAATCACGAAGGCGATGGCGAAGGCGAAGACGAAACCGAAATGTCTACTTTTTTAGAACAGAGTGTCCACTTTAATCATATTTATAGTTGCGGACCGATTCGCACTACTATTAAACAACCACCAACACCTTTTACCACGAGTACACTACAACAAGTCGCTAATAATGAATTGCGTATATCCCCGAAGGAAACCATGAAGATTTGTCAGACCCTCTATGAAGGTGGATATATTACGTATATGCGAACAGACAGCACCACTTATAGTGAAGAGTTTATTGAAAAATCTATACTTTATATCGATAAAACATATGGTAAGGAATATATTCATCAACGACTAACCGCGAGTGGCGAAGAAAAAGAAAAAGAAAAAGAAAAGGAAAAAGAAAAGGAAAAGGAAAAGGAAAAGGAAAAGGAAAAAGTGAAAGAAAAAGTGAAAAAGAATAAAAAAGTAGAGAATGAAGTTAAACCACAAGCAGCACACGAAGCAATCCGTCCAACGGATATTCAATTAGTGGATTTAAAGGATGAAAAAATGACCGCAAAAGAAATTAAAATGTACGCACTTATCCGTAGAAATACACTAGAAAGTTGTATGAGTCCTGCGACCTATAATGGATTTACTGCTGTTGTTACTGCCCCGGGGGCGCTGCCCCCTCACCCCCGACCACAAGCGGAATTGACGCCCACAGCAATTGGACTTGCGGTCGATACATCGCTCCCATCTGTTGCCCCGGGGGGCAAGGGGGCAGCGCCCCCCGAATACCGATATCCGGTTGAACAACCCGTATTTAAGGGATGGAAAATTGTGGACGGCGTAGAAGATACGAGTAAAGAATTTAATTATCTTCAGGCACTTGCTAATAAAAATACTACAAAAGAAAAAGAATGTATTTTAAAATACAAAAAGATAACATCAAAAGTAACCATGAAAGATTTAAAGTCACATTTAAGTGAGTCTAAACTCGTTCAACTCCTTGAACAAAATGGCATAGGACGCCCATCTACCTTCTCTTCACTGATTGATAAAATACAAGAACGCGGTTATGTAAAACTGGATAATGTAAAAGGAGTTTCTATTAAGTGTAGTGATTTTGAACTGGAAGGCGACGAATTATCAGAGATTGAAGTAGAAAGAGAGTTTGGCAATGAAAAGAATAAATTGGTTATTCAACCCACAGGAGTTGTGGTATTGGAGTTTCTGCTACAACACTTTGACCCGCTGTTTCAATATGACTATACTAAACATATGGAAGATTCATTGGATCTCATTGCAAACGGCACTAAAATTTGGCATGAGTTGTGTAGAGAATGCTTGGAGCAAATTACTATTTTAACAAATGACCTGACCATAGACACAAAACCTTCTCCAAACGATAAAACATCACCTAACGGGGGTCTGGGGGTGTCCCCCATTATTAAAGTAGACGATCATCACGTGTATATGATTGGTAAGTATGGTCCTGTTCTTAAATGCACAATTGGAGAAAAGATTTCATTTAAACCTGTTATAGAATCGGTTAATTTAGATAAACTTAAAAGGGGTGAATACACATTAGAAGAACTGGTAGTAGAAAATAAATTAACAGGACATTTTCTAGGAATGTATGATAATAAAGAAGTCCATCTCAAAAATGGTAAATTTGGTTATTATGTAGAGTATGGTGATATGAAAAAGTCTGTTAGAATTGGTTTAAAACAACCGACAGAAGTGACGTTAGATGATATTGCTGATGTATTATTTGATAGCACATCAGAAGAAGCATTTAGTAGAATAATTACTACAGACTTATCTATTAGAAATGGAAAATTTGGTGATTATATATTTTATAAAACGAAAACCATGAAGAAACCACAATTCTTTAAATTAAAAGGATTCAAAGACGATTATAAAACGTGTGAATTAAGTATTTTAATAAAATGGATTGGTGAAACACATTTATCAAAATGAGGGGTCTAATTGGGGAACCTTGGTTCTCTTTTTCCTACTTTTCCTACTTTTCCTACTTTTCCTACTTTTCCTACTTTTCCTACTTTTCCTAATTTTCTTACTTTTAAGGAGGGGTTCAAGGGGAACCTTGGTTCCCTTTCTTTTAAGGAGGGGTCCAAGGGGAACCTTGGTTCCCTTTCTTTTAAGGAGGGGTCCAAGGGGAACATTGATTCCCTTTTTCTTACCACCAATTAGTGTAATACCTGCTTCTTGTGCCTCTTGTCTATCTATAACATATCTTTCCTGTAAAAATTCTTCAGTAGGTGGAACATATGTGAAATGATGTAAAGGAACAATACCTGTCCCGATAGGAACATCATTATTTCTAATTAAACTACCATAATTATTTAAAAGTAATTCAAATTCAGTATCAAACTCACCATTTCCGTGTGCCGCCAATGTTTTATAATCTATTAAAGGTAATACGCGTGACCCAGCAGGTAATGTAATACGCGCCAAAAAACTGCCTTCAATACGTTCACCATTATACATACACCATTTTTCAGAATAATCTTTATTCAATGATGTAGATAAAAACATATTATAAATGTAGGGTTGTCCTTCAACATAACCAGGCAATCCATACTTCCAACATCTATAGACGACTATTTCATTTGTAATAGGTGGTATATCTCTAAAGAGTGATTTAATGTAATATATGGATTTTTTCATTTCTTTTATTCTATCAATATCAATAATAGATGGGTCATCATATCTACAGCAATATTTTTCTTCACCTGGAGTTTCACTTATATTTTTAATATGACCATTTAGTAAATCATTAATGTCGTTGTAATCGTCCAACATATAACCTTCTATAGTAGATCTGTAATTTTCTAGTTTATCTTTTTCTTTTACAAAGTCCATTTGTGGTACTAAATTTATTTCCTGGATATAATGTTCGGCACTATCTACATCACTTTTAAAAACATTTATACCATATTGTTTTTGAGTGTTTAATAAATTTGTTTTAAAGGATAATTTATTACGTTTCATTTTTTCTTTATTTTTCAGTTGTTGTTGTAGAATAGCATCATCAATTTCTCGATCTGAATAATTTTTTGAAATATCACCAAATGTACCTGGTAATACAGCATTTATTGCTGCAAATTTATTATTTGTCTTGAGTAATTCTTTTTGTATAAGATATATTTTATTTTTATCTTGGGTAACGTTTAATTTCGCGGCAATATCCATGACTTCTTTATCTTCACCGAAAAAAGTATTGTAAAGGAAACTCATATATATATAACACTTGTTATAAAAAACACTTTTAAAAAAAGTGTGGCAAAAAAGGGGTAAACCCCTTTAAAACCCCATTAAAGGGGTAAACCTTTTGAAATTCAATTGGCAAAATTCAAAGGAGGGGTCCAAGGCAAGTGAAACAGACCTGGGTTCCCTTTTAAGGAGGGGTCCAAGGCAAGTGAAACAGACCTTGGTTCCCCTTTTTTTAAAGTGTCTATATATAATGCCGTCCCTCACCAATACCGAATATGATATGCATAATATGATTGGATTTTCAATAGTTGGTATATTAATTAAATTATTTTTTGGATCAAATACAGAGGATGGTAGTAGTGGTCCCGCCAGTGCCTCTATCTGGGGGTACGGAGTCATTGTATTAGCCATTATATCCGTTTTAGTAATATTTATAAGTTTAGCATCAACTATAACCAATATAGAAAAATTCAACGTATTTGGATTTTTAAAAACACTGGTAAAATATACTTTCCCATCTCTACTCACTTTAATTGTTTTAATATGGTTGATAACATTAAATGTTATTTATTTTAAAAGAATTAATCAAGGTAAAGTAGCAGATGAATATTATACATATTCTACTATAACAACATTTATTGTTATATTTCAGATTATTACATTATTTAAATACTTAAATGACAATTTGCCTTCAATTAACACGCAAATTAGTGCTGACGCTGCCAGTGGCAAAGGATCATTTATTATAGCAAATGACTCCATGGCATATGCTACCTATTTTTTTACCTTTCTAAATTTCATTTTTATTGGTATCATGACCATTGTGTTGGAATTTTTCTCTACTGATGGATGATAAATTTATGATAAATGATAAATGATAAATGATAAATAATATATAATATAAAATAATAATATTATATATAATGGATTCCAAAGAAATAAAATTTGAGGATTTAACAGAAAATGACGCAGGCAAAATATATTTAGTATTGATTGACGATGATTCGCCGCGTAAAGTATTTGTTCGGTACAATGGTGGAAATAATTTTAGTTATTTTACTTTAGATGCTAAAAACGAAGTTCAGATTAAATTTCCAGAGCAGTTTGCAGCCGATCCAAATACGGTTAGTTTTGTTAAAATGAATTTACCTCAAGAAATAATTAATAGATTTATAAAACATGGCGCGTACTATGGTGGAAAAAACAAACGAACCAGAAAAACACGTAGAAAAAATAATGGTAAAAAAAGAACTCATAGAAAGAAGCATTAATATACTAATCCGATTTTTTATTTTATATTTTATATTTTATGTATCATCACCCTCTTCAATAAATTTATAAGTTATTCCATAGTCACTTTCATTTTCCCAAACACCAGATATTTTTAATATAAATTCATGTTGATTATTATTATTGAATAGTTTGTTATTGTCTATAAAAATTTTAATAAAACCATTTGTCAATTGTTCACTAATTCTATAAATTGGCTTTTTATTGGCAATATTTATTTTAGACAATAAATCTTTTTCAATCGTACTAATTGCTACTATTTCATTGGTATTGCGTTGTTTGTCAAATATGCATTTAAATTTATTAAAAGATTTTTCTACATGTATGATATTTAAATTAAATTTAATAAAAATACCATTTAGCATAAATACACTATTTGAATAAATAACTCTAATAAAATTACTATTATCCATAATAGTATTTTTAACTGATTCTTGAAAATAGACGTTATTAACATCAAACTGATCTAGTTCCAGTATAACATTCATTTATAATTATATGATTATATGTAGTTGTTTTTAAATGACATCATTATCATTATTATTACTATCATTATTATTATCATTATTATTATAATCTGTCAACATAGTCATTAATAATAAAATAGTAGTTATATTGGGATCATTTACATCATTCGGTAATTTATCTACTAATGATTCACCTTGGTCTAATAGTCTTTTTATAGATTGCAGTTTTACTTTACATTCTTCTAATGATTCAACCCATAACTTGGATAAAACGGGATGGGTTTGTTGATGGGAAATAAATTTATCAATTAGAATTTGTATTTTATCAGATTCCATTTTACTTTTTACCTTTTACTCTATTTATTATATTAGTATTAAATTATTATTCTGATATTTATATTATTTATATTATTTATTATTATTATTATTTTTATTATTATTAGTAGAGTTGTAACTTAAATAAAGACAATAATAGAAGCATTATACTATCCAATAATGAAATTCTACGATACACACTTTGAAGATTATATACATAGCAATAATCAAATTTCTCTACACCCTAATCTAACGAAACTCTATAAAACATTTCCTAATTCTATTCACGAGTTAAAAAATCTCATTTTTTATGGACCAAAAGGCGTTGGCAAATATACGCAAATGCTGGCAGCAATTAAAAAATATAGTCCATCTGAACTGAAATATGAGAAGAAATTAAGTATCACCTATAATAAAAATAATTATGTTTTTAAAATAAGTGATATACATTATGAAATTGACATGTCTTTATTGGGTTGCCACTCTAAATTGCTCTGGAATGAAATTTATAATCAAGTAGTAGATATTATATTGGCAAAGGCAGAAAATACTGGCATCATTGTCTGTAAATATTTTCATGAAATACATAGTGAACTGATTGAAACACTTTATAGTTATATGCAAACATTAACTACACCTAATATCGATATAAAATTTATTATTATTACTGAACAAATCAGTTTTATTCCGGATAATATATTAAATTGTTGTAAATTAATAACAGTTCAACGCCCATCGCGATCTGCCTACAATAAATGTTTAAATAAAAAGGTTACTTTACCCGGCGAAATAACCAATATGAAAAATATTCAGGCATCTATAACGCAACTTATGCTGCCGCATGAGGTAATATGTACTAAAATTATAGATAGTATTACACATATTGAGGATATTAATTTTTTAACATTGAGAGACCAACTTTATGATATTTTTATATATCATTTAGATGTGTACGAATGTATATGGTATATTTTAGATAAATTAATACGAACAAAAAAACTACAGGATGATGATATTAATGATATATTAGTGAAGACTTTTTCTTTTCTACAATATTATAATAATAATTATCGACCTATTTATCATTTGGAACATTATATTTTTTATTTGATTTTAAAAAGGGGGGGCATCCCCCCCTGACCCCCCTATGGGGAGATACTCTGGTGTTACTCTGGTGTTACTTTGGTGTTACTTTGGTGTTACTTTGGGCAATACTCTGGGCAATACTCTGGGCAATACTCTGGGCAATACTCTAGGGGTCTAACTTACCTCCTGGGGGGTCAGGGGGGTGTACCCCCTATGTTACGAAATTCACATCGGTTAAAGTTTGCATTCTTTAATCCATTCTCACGTATAAAATTATAATATGCTTCATATTCTTCTGCCGTATCAAAATGATAACATATCCAATGACTTTGTAAATTTTCTTTATCATCTACACTACTCCACGTATCCATAGGAGTATCCAATAGTTCATCTTCGTATGCTAGCGAAACGCTTTGAATGGCAGCAACTTCTGCTCGTAATTTTTCTATAGAATTATTAAACATTGTTTCTGTACCTTTAAACATGTAGTAAGTGTCTTGATACATTATATCTTTTCGCAAAAATATAAAGTAGACTTCTTTATGGTCGTTCTTTAGTTGGTCGAATTTCATATTCACAATAATAGTTGGTATCGTCATTTTTTCTATATATATGTATTTAAAATATGTATTAAAAATAAGTATTAAAATAGTTCAATTTTATAACGTGTAAAAATAAAAAAGGTGTTGGTCCTTTTTTCTTTTTTATTTTTTTTTTATTTTTATTTTTTATTTTTATTTTTATTTTTTATTTTTTATTTTTATTTTTTTTTTTTTATTTTTTATTTTTTATTTTTATTTTTTATTTTT
>Ga0114969_10001060_pt1 | contig 23499 bp, 21 predicted proteins | sample M_130807_MF_Meta_FD_87316 | JGI IMG/M metagenome (GOLD analysis project Ga0114969, IMG submission 87316) | Freshwater microbial communities from Lake Montjoie, Canada to study carbon cycling - M_130807_MF_MetaG | ecosystem: Environmental > Aquatic > Freshwater > Lake | place: Lake Montjoie...
AGGAACTGTTAAAGGATTGTAAGTACCAATTTTTTGGATGAATTTACCATCTCTTGGTGCGCGTCCGTCGGCTACTACTATAAAGTAGAAAGGCCTTTTTTTACTACCATGACGCTGTAGTCTCATTTTTACTGCCATGTTAAATAGATATTTATTGGCGTTAACAAATAGGGTTAATAGGACGCGAAGATACTATAAAATGATGAAAAATGGTGTCTATTCCTAAAATAAATCATTAATACTACTGATAATCAATCATTTATCTCCTTAAACCAGGCATTTTACCAGGCATCATTCCGCCGGACATTTGCTTCATCATCTGTTTCATTTGGTCAAATTGCTTAATAAAAGCATTGATTTCTCCAATATCCTTACCCGAACCTTTGGCAATTCTTTGCTTTCTACTTGGGGAAAGTAAATCTGGATTACGACGTTCCAATACCGTCATTGATTGTATGATGGCTTCTACCCCCTTAAATGAATTATCATTAATGTCAACATCTTTCAAACTTTTTCCCATACCTGGAATCATGCCCATTAAATCTTTGATATTACCCATCTTTTTTATCTGCTGTATTTGGGTTAAAAAATCTTCAAAATCAAACTGATTTTTTCTAATTTTTTTCTCTAATTTTTTTGCTGCTGCTTCATCAAATTGTGCCTGTGCTTTTTCAACCAATGAACTAATATCTCCCATCCCCAAAATTCTTTGCGCCATCCTATCGGGATAAAAAATATCCAAGGTTTCCATTTTTTCACCACTGCTCATGAACTTGATCGGCTTATCAACAGTGTATTTAATAGATAAAGCAGCACCTCCTCTTGTATCCCCATCTAACTTGGTTAACACCACACCCGTGAAATCTAATCGCTCATTAAAAACTTTGGCTGTATTCACTGCATCCTGCCCTGTCATTGCATCTACAACAAATAAAATTTCCTGTGGATTAATGGCCGCCTTGATATCTGCCACTTCATTCATCATCACTTCGTCCACCGCCAAACGACCCGCAGTATCAACAATGATTACATTTTTATTATTTGCTTTTGCATATACCAATGCATTTTGTACAATTGAAACTGCATTTTTATTTTCTCTTTCTACAAATATATCTACGCCAACTTGTTCTGCTAATACGGTTAATTGGTCCATCGCTGCCGGACGATAAATATCTGCAGCAACTAATAAGGGTGATTTTTTTTGCGCCTTTAAATAAGTCGCTAATTTTCCTGAAAAAGTAGTTTTTCCACTTCCTTGTAAACCTGCCACTAAAATAATGGTGGGGCTTTTAGATAAATCCAATAAAGAAGCAGATGATCCCATCAAAGTGGTTAATTCATCCTGCACAATTTTAACCATCAATTGACCAGGGCTAATCGCATTGATTACCTTTTCGCCAATCGCCTTCTCTTTAATCTTATCTGTAAATTCTTTTGCAATTTTAAAATTGACATCCGCATCTAACAATGCCTTACGAATATCCTTTAAGGTATTCGCCACATTTAAATCATTAATTCGGGATTGCCCTTTTAGGTGCTTAAACGCCGATTCTAATTTTTCACTCAAACTATTAAACATACACAAATCATTATGGGGTGCAAATATAGGCCATCACTTTGAGTGTTGTTTAAGTTAATCAACACGGGTACTAATTTTTTTATGCACGTAAGTGCATTTTTAATTTTTCATAAAATTATGATTATCAATTACTTATATCAAATTTAGGAAATATTCATCCTTGCCTTAAAAAGGTGTGAATGAATTAACAAAAAAAATACTTGGAACCTACCAATTATTTAATATCATTGCAACTAACGAGCCCAAATTAAAGCGGCATTCGATTTTATATGAGTAAGAAACAATTATTTACACTTGAATTTCCTGTGAGATGCTCACCTAATATATTATTTGAGTTTTTATCAACTGCGTCTGGTTTACAAGAATGGTTTGCTGATAAAGTGGACGAGTGGGAAAATGTTTTCAGTTTTTCATGGAACGGGGGTGTACCTGATAAGGCAGAATTATTAGACCAAGAAGCAGATAAATTCATCCGATTCAAATGGCTGCATAGCGAAAAAAATGAATACTTTGAATTCAGTATTGAGAAAACTGAAATCTCAAATCAAACCATTTTAATCATCAAGGATTTTGCTGAAAAAAATGAAATTAAAGACCAAAGCCAACTTTGGGAATATCAAATTAAAGAGCTATTTCATCGCGTTGGTGGTAGCTAGCTAGTACTTTAACATTGTTCAAAAAATTAGACATACTAATTCTGCGCGCATTCATTGCGCCGTTTTTGGCTGCATTGGCCATTTGTATATTTGTGTTGACGATGCAGTTTTTTTGGTTATACATCGATGATTTAGTAGGTAAAGGGCTTGACTTTCTTACCATTATAGAATTAATTGGCCTTGTATCAGTAAGCACTTTTACCACTGCACTTCCATTGGCCTTATTGTTTTCGTCCATAATGACTTTTGGAAATTTAGGAGAAAGCTTTGAACTAGTTGCCATAAAAGCAGCAGGTATTCCATTGACGCGATTTATGCGTCCCTTATTTTTATTTGCAGTTTTATTAGCGGGTCTTGCCTTTTTGTTTGCGAACAATATCATTCCTGTTACGCAAATGAAACTCACGAATTTAAAATATGAAATTATTGTCGCCAAGCCTGCTATTGATTTAAAAGAAGGGGTTTTTTATGATAAGATTGATGGCTATGTAATTAAATTAGGAAAAAAAGAAGCAAACGATAGTATCATACACAACATTGTAATTTTTGAAAAAAGATTTGGTTTACAAGACAACTATTTAATTGCAGAATCGGGGGTAATGCGTGTTTCTCCCAATAAAAAATTCTTGGAATTCATCATGTACAAAGGATGGAGATACCAAGAAAGAGGCCTTAGGTCCACGACCAATACGGAATTTACCAGACTCTATTTTAAGGAGTATAAAAAAGTATTTGATTTAAAAAGCTTTCAAATCAATAAATCAAACGATATCTTATATGACCCAAAAATGCTAAGTGTTCGGCAGTTAGGCAAGGCGATTGATTCTATTTCCAATATGGATAGTCTTCTAGTAAAGAGAACTGAGACAGAGCTTACGCCTTACTTACGCTTTTTGTTATACAAAGACAGCACCCAATTGTTTGGCAAAAAAGAGTCAAAAACGCCCATAAAAAAATTATCCCAAATTATTCCTGATTCCCTAGCGACAAGTGTGGGTGAAGCGGCGGGATATCAATTGGCCTCCATTGATAATAATTTTAAAATGTTAGGGCAAATTTATACAGATAATAAAAATACAGTAGCCATTCATAGTATTGAATGGCATCGAAAATTCACTTTATCCATTGCTTGCTTGGTATTGTTTTTAATTGGGGCGCCGCTCGGATCCATCATTCGAAAAGGAGGATTGGGTACCCCCATGATTTCAGCGATCATATTTTTCGTATTCTTTTTCTTATTCAACAATTTTGGCGAGAAATTGGCCAAAACGGGAGAATGGTCTGTATTTAATGGTATGTGGCTTTCCTCCATGATTTTAGTCCCCATTGGTTTGTTTTTAATCTATAAAGCAATGCGCGATTCCCAGCTATTTAACCAGGAATTTTACTACCGACTAATACAACCAATTAAAGTAACTTTACAGAAGTACTTTAAAAAATAAAATCATGTCAAATTCAATCCAAAATCGTCGCCAGTTTATTCAAACAACTGGTAAAGCGGGTGTGGCTGTTGCGGCTATGCCAATTTTTTCAACCATCGCAGCCAATAGTTTTGAGGTAACTGCCTATCAGCAACACCCGTTGCCTTATGCTTATAATGCATTAGAACCTTTTATTGATGCGATGACCATGGAAATTCATTACACGAAACATGCAGCAACTTATGCGACCAATTTAAAAGATGCATGTGCCGCTGAAAAAGTGGATACTACACAATTAGCATTCACCGATTTGATAAAAAATATTTCACACTATACACCTAAGATGCGTAATAATGCAGGTGGACATTATAACCATGAGCTATTTTGGCAATTAATGAAGCCGGCGCCAGCAACAGCCCCTTCCGGAACTTTAGCCGACGCAATTACAAAGACCTTTGGTTCCTTTGATGCATTCAAAACTGCTTTTGGTGATGCAGCAAAAACAAGATTTGGTAGCGGTTGGGCTTGGTTGATTATTAAAAAAGAAGGCGGCTTGGCAATTTGTTCTACCCCAAATCAAGATAATCCTTTGATGGATATTGCGGAAATAAAAGGTTTCCCATTAGTAGGATTGGATGTTTGGGAGCATGCCTATTATTTAAAATACCAAAATAAGCGTCCCGACTATATTAATAATTGGTGGAATTTAGTGAACTGGGAATTTGTACAAAAAAGATTTGACGAAGCAAATCATTAATTAAGTACTAAGCGCAACAATACATTTGTATAATTAAATGTTTATCAATTTCCGATAAGTGCAAAAATCAAAACAAAATTTAAAGATTCAATTTTTTGTTACTAGTTTAAGTATCGTATTATTCATACTTAAATTTGTTGCTTACTTTATGACGCATTCCTTATCCGTATTGTCGGACGCCTTGGAGAGTATTGTAAATGTAATGGCAGGGCTAATTGGATTATACAGTTTATATGTAGCATCGAAACCCAAAGACAAAGACCACCCCTATGGTCATGGTAAAGCAGAGTTTATATCGGCGGCTTTTGAAGGCAGTTTAATTATAACAGCAGGGGGAATTATTTTGTATGAATCTATTATCACCTTTTTTGAACCGAGTAGTTTACAAAACTTAGATAATGGTATTTGGGTATTACTATCCACAGCTGTATTAAACATGGCTGCAGGATTAACTGCAAAAGCCATTGGTAAAAAAAATAATTCACTAGCACTTACTTCTAGCGGGCAACATTTATTGATTGATAGCTACACTACTTATGCAGTGGTCATTGGCATTGGGCTTGTTTTGTATACTGGATATAATGGAATTGATACTAGCATTGCGGTTGCCATGGGTTTATGGATCATTTACAATGGCTATAAAATTATTAGAGAATCACTTGCAGGTATTATGGATGAAGCAGATATGGCCTTATTGGATGGCGTTATAGAAGAACTTAATTTATCACGTCATACGCACTGGATTGATTTACATAATTTAAGGGTAATTAAGTATGGTGCATTAATGCACATTGATTGTCATTTAACAGTACCTTGGTATTTTAATGTAAATGAAGCGCATGCTGCAGTGGATGAATTTACTAAATTGATAAAAAATAAATTTGGGGATAGTGTTGAATTTTTTGTGCATACAGATGGTTGTATGCCTTTTAGTTGTGCAATTTGCACGATTGAAAATTGCGAAAAAAGAAAATCGCCTTTTCAAGAAAAATTAGCATGGACCAGAGAAAATGTTTTGTCCGATTTGAAACACCAATTAGTATAATTCTTGAAAAAGATTTGATCAATGAAAAGCATCAATCAAATACCCATTTGTAAAAAAATATTAATTGATATAAATAAAATACTTAATTAAAATGAATCCCTGGAAACAATACCAAGACCAAAATAATGAAAGATTTTTAGAAGAACTTTTAGCATTACTGCGCATTCCAAGTATCAGTGCTAAGTCGGAACACAATAGTGATATGCTCACTTGCGCAAAGGCAGTGGAACAATCACTCAAACAAGCAGGTGCCCCAGTTACAAAAATTTATGAAACTGCAGGCCACCCAATTGTTTATGGTGAAATTATAACCGACCCTAGCTTCCCTACGGTACTTGTTTACGGACATTATGATGTACAGCCGGCTGATCCATTGGAATTATGGCACAGTAGCCCTTTTGATCCAACCATTAAAGATGGCAAAATATATGCCCGTGGTGCTTGTGATGATAAAGGACAATTTTATATGCATGTGAAGGCATTAGAAATAATGACGCAAACAAAATCACTTTGTACGAATATAAAATTCATTATCGAAGGGGAGGAAGAAATTGGCAGTCCGCATTTAGCGCAGTTTGTAAAAACACATACTGACTTATTAAAAGCGGATGTTATATTAATAAGCGACACCGCAATGATTAGCATGGATACACCTTCGATTGATATTGGAGTGCGTGGATTGAGTTATATTGAAGTTGAAGTTACTGGACCTAATCGTGATTTGCATAGTGGTGTATATGGTGGTGCGGTGGCAAACCCAATCACTATTTTATCAAAAATGATTGCTTCCTGTCACGATGAAAATAACCATATCACAATTCCAGGTTTTTATGATGATGTATTATCATCTACTGATGCCGAAAGAAAAAAAATGGCCGAAGCGCCATTTGATGAAAATGAATTCAAAACAGATTTAGGTATTCAACAACTTTGGGGTGAAAAAGGATATAGCACCAATGAAAGAACAGGTATCAGACCTACACTTGAAGTAAATGGAATATGGGGTGGCTATACAGGTGAAGGTGCTAAAACAGTCTTGCCCTCAAAAGCATTTGCAAAAATTTCGTGCAGGTTAGTGCCTAATCAATCTTCTGAAAAAATAACCAGTATGATATTGGCGCATTTTAAAAAGATAGCGCCTGCATTTGTTACCGTAAATGCATTTGAACATCATGGCGGGGAACCTTACATTACACCGATTGATTCACACGAATATCAAAGTGCAGCCAAAGCAATCGCTGCTACTTTTGGAAAGGATCCTATTCCAGTGCGTGGTGGTGGAAGTATTCCAATTTGCGCATTGTTTGAAAAGGAATTAAATGTAAAAATTGTATTTATGGGTTTTGGTTTAGATAGCGACAACTTGCATAGCCCAAATGAAAAATATGATATTGTCAATTTTTACAAAGGCATCGAAACCATTCCTTACTTTCATCAGTTTTTTGCAGATAAAAAATCCTAATCCATGCGGGGGCAAGAAACCACAAAAAAAACGGAAAAACAAAAAGTTAGACTAGACAAGTACTTGTGGTGTATCCGTATTTTTAAAACCCGAAGTCAAGCAACAGAAGCCATTGACAAAGGTCGCGTTAAAATTAAAGGCGAACCAGTCAAAGCATCACGTGCAGTGGTCGTGGGCGATGAATATGAAGCCAGAACCGAACATAAAAATTGGGTCATTAAAGTAACCGAGTTATTAGAAACACGAATGGCTTATATAGAAGCAATTAAATATTATGCCGACCTTACGCCTATTGAGGAATTAGAGCGTGTTAGGCAAGTGGCATCCAGCTTTCATACTGGAAAACGTTTAAGTAAAATAGGCCGCCCAACCAAAAAAGACCGCCGTGATTTAGGCGATCTTTTAGGCTAAACCCACACACAATGAATAGAAAAAAATAGGTGTCTATTTTGTTTCTTTTATCTTTACATTATGACCATTGAAATTTTAACCGTTTTACCAGAATTATTAACGAGCCCTTTTGAGCATAGTATGATGAAGCGTGCGCAGGAAAAAGGATTGCTGACCATTAAATTACATACATTAAGAAAGTGGGCGATCAATAAACATGGTCAGGTGGATGATTATCAATATGGGGGTGGTGCAGGTATGGTCATGATGTGTGAACCATTAGCAAATGCAATTGACGAATTACAAGCAGAAGGTAAATTTGATGAGATCATTTTTATGACGCCCGATGGTAAAAAATTGGAGCAAAAAGACGCAAATACACTTTCACTTAAAAATAGAATATTAATTATCTGCGGGCATTATAAAGGCATTGACCAACGTATTCGAGATTTATACGTTACTAAGGAAATTTCGATTGGTGATTATGTTTTAAGTGGTGGTGAATTAGCCGCCGCCGTTTTGGTGGATGCGATAGGTCGAATCATACCTGGGGTATTAAATGATGAAACCTCCGCATTAACTGATTCCTTTCAAGATAACTTATTAGCACCTCCTGTATTTTCAAGACCCGTTGATTTTAGAGGCTTACAAGTTCCACCAATTTTACTATCGGGCGATCCAAAAAAAATAGAAGCTTGGAGACAGGAACAAGCACTTGAACGAACCAAACAACGCCGTCCCGACATTCTAGACCAAGAATAGACCGCTTATACTTTCATTTAGGTATAACTATTCGACGAATAAGGTTAATTAATTTACATAACTGATATTTGCATTAAATTATTTAGCCCAATGCGCTTGATCAAACATCTTTTATTTTATTGTCTTTCTATTTCATATACAGTAACATGTCAAGCGCAAAAAATCACTGAATTTCAAAAAGATTATCAACTTGATTTAATTAAAACCACAGATGCTATTAAAATAGATGGCATTTTAGATGAGCCTATCTGGGCAAATACAAAGCTGATTCATGCTGATAATAAAAAATATCCGAATGATATTGGTGAAGCGAAAAGGAAAACGGAGGTACGCTTAACCTTTGACGATAAAAATATTTACTTTGCATTTAAAGTGTACGACAGCGGTACTGCAATCATCAAAAGTTTAAAAAGAGATATTGGACATGATGGCAATGATGGTATTGGTATTGTACTTGATCCATTAAATCAAAAAACAAATGGGTTCTTTTTTGTTGTAAGTGCATTGAATGTGCAATCGGAAGACCAACTTTCAACCTCGTTAGACAAATCACCAGAATGGAGTTGGGATACAAAATGGTTTTCGGCAACAAAGGACTATGGCAATTTTTGGGTAGCGGAAATAATGATTCCTTTAAAATCATTACGTTATGATCCCAATCAAATGTATTGGGGTATCAATCTTATACGTATTGATGCAAAAAATGTGGAGTACAGTACCTGGGCCAAAGTGCCAGCTATTTTCAAAACTTATGATTTAGGTTATACAGGTATTATTCATTGGCCTACAGCACCTCCAAAAAATTCAAATAATCTGATTATTCAGCCCTACATCACAGGAACAGCCAATGAGGATAAACAAAACAATAAAACTTTAAATGCCAATGGCAATGTAGGTTTTGATGCAAAAGTGGCATTAAATACTTCCCTAAATTTAGATGTGACTGTGAATCCGGATTTTTCACAAGTGGAAGTGGATCAACAAGTAACTAACTTGACGCGCTACAATATTTTTCTTCCTGAAAAAAGAAATTTTTTCATTGAAAATTCTGATCTCTTTTCAAATTTTGGCATTCCACCTGTACGTCCATTTTATTCAAGGACCATTGGATTAGACAAACAAGGAAATAGAATTCCCATTTTATTCGGTGCAAGAATGTCTGGTAATTTAGCGCCCGGAACTAGGATTGGTGTTATGAATATGCAAACCGGAAGACAAGGTGATTATAGTCCTGAAAATTTTTCTGCCATCACCTTACATAAAAGAGTATTAAAAAGATCTGAAATTAAAGGCTACTTTTTAAATCGTGAAAATTACATTTCAAAAGAAGAAGCATTAAAAAATCCATTAGACAGATATGGTCGTAATACAGGTATTCAATTTGAATACTCTAATGTTCCAGGAAGTTTTAGTGCATGGGCTACCTACCATCATTCCATGAAGGCAAATATTACTGACCTTAACTCCTATGCCGAAGCCGGAATAACTACGAATCACAAGCATTGGAATACGGTTTTTGAAATAGGTAATTTAGGTAAGAACTATTACACCGATATGGGTTATGTGGAACGCATTAATAATTACGACGCCTTAAGGGATACCGTTATTAGACAGGGTTATAAAAATAGTTTTGCACAAATAAGTTATTTGACACAACCACCTAATGGTAAAATTGGAAAATTTCAAATTCAATTTGAAAACTACACAGTGATGAACCCGGACAATACATTAAATGAAAGTACGTCCAACTTAGGCATACAAACCGACTTTAAAAACTCCTCATTTTTAAAAGCGAATTTTGGAAATAATGTCGTGGATTTAATGTTCCCCACTTCATTTACTGGAGGTATCCCATTGCCTGCGCAAAGATACCAGTACAGCCAATTTTTAATCAACTTTATGTCAGATACGCGTAAGGATCTGGGCTGGTTTGGAGACGCAAGAATTGGTAATTTTTACAATGGAACCATTAAAGGGATAAGTGCTGGTATTCAATGGCGCAATCAGCCTAATTTAAGTATCCGATTGAAAGCGGAATTAAACAATATTGATTTACCTGGGAAATATGGGAGTACTAAATTACTATTGATAGCCCCTCGGATTGAATACAATTTTAATACCCAGTTATTTTGGACTACTTTTATACAGTACAATACCCAAGGCAATAACTTTAATATTAATAGTCGTTTACAATATAGGTACAAACCAATGAGCGACTTTTTTTTAGTATATACCGACAATTATTTTACAGATCCACTATTTAAAAATAAAAACAGAGCCCTCATCTTTAAATTTAGTTATTGGTTTAATATGTAAACTAATTATAAAAAATGAAATCTACCTTTTCCATTTCTGGTCAATATGTTGATATTGTAGGTAAGCAAATTTATCCTGCAAGCGTAGAGGTAGAAAATGGTATCATTATTTCCATCAGCCCTTGCAAAGATGCACCCCTACAATACTTACTACCCGGCTTTATTGATAGCCATGTGCATATTGAAAGCAGTATGCTTATACCAAGTTCCTTTGCTAGGTTGGCTGTGTTACATGGTACCATTGGCACCATCAGTGACCCACATGAAATAGCGAATGTTTGTGGCGTGGATGGCGTACATTATATGATTGACAATGGGAAAAAAGTACCCTTCCATTTTTTCTTTGGAGCGCCAAGCTGTGTACCTGCTACCACTTTTGAAACAGCAGGTGCGATTATTGACAGTGATCAAATAACCGAATTATTAGCCTCTGATGATATTTATTATTTGAGTGAGATGATGAATTTTCCTGGTGTTTTGTTCAATGACCCAGACGTAATTAAAAAAATTAATGCCGCGCATAAAGCGGGGAAGCCAGTAGATGGACATGCGCCAGGATTAAGAGGCGAAGAAGCAAAAAAATATATTGCAGCAGGTATCAGTACCGATCACGAATGCTTTACCATGGATGAAGCCCTAGACAAATTAGGGTTCGGAATGAAAATTTTAATAAGAGAAGGAAGTGCGGCAAAAAATTTTGATGCATTGTATCCACTTTTGGATTCCCATACAAATCATATTATGCTATGCAGCGATGACAAGCATCCTGATAGTTTACTCGAAGGGCATATCAATCAACTTTGTGCAAAGGCGATTGCAAAAGGTATCGATAAATTCAATGTACTGCAAGCAGCATGTATCAATCCAGTAGATCATTATAAATTACCCACCGGTAAAATGAAAGTGGGCGATCCTGCAAATTTCATTGTTGTTAATGATTTGATTTCTTTTGAAATAAATGCTACCTACATTAATGGTCAGGTGGTCGCTGAAAAAGGAATATCTTATATAGCACCGATACAAGAAACAACCATCAATCAATTCGATGCCGCATTTATTTCAGCAGCACAATTGAGAATGTATACCAAGGATTACCCAAATCAAAATGGACGCATTCCTGTTATTGAAGCCATTGATGGACAACTCATCACCAACTGTATTTGGATGTCCCCTACTGAAAAAGAAAGTTGTTTGATTGCAAACACACAAAGTGATGTTTTAAAAATGGTTGTTTACAACCGATATAAAACCGCATCTCCTAGCATTGCATTTATAAAAAATTTCGGATTTACCCATGGTGCCATTGCATCGACTGTTGCGCATGATAGCCATAATATTATTGCCGTTGGCGTTGACGATGAAAGTATTATGATTGCAATTAATAGTGTCATTCAAGAAAAAGGCGGTGTGAGTTGCGTAAATGATACCGATACAAAAATACTAGCCCTCCCAGTTGCCGGCTTAATGAGTAACGCTGATCCTTATGAAGTAGCGAAACAATATACCATCATTGATGCCATGTCAAAGGCTTTAGGCAGTCAACTAGGTTCCCCATTCATGACACTTAGTTTTATGGCATTACTAGTTATTCCACATCTTAAATTAAGCGATAAGGGCTTATTTGATGGAGATCAGTTTAAATTATTTTAAAATTGTCCTTAAGAAACCTAGATTTGAAAAAAATTACAAGCCATGGTATATCATTTAAGTGAAAAACATAGTTTATTAAGTAATTGGATTGCTGAGTTAAGGGATGTGCAAATACAAAAAGATCGGATGCGCTTTAGACGTAATATTGAACGCATTGGTGAAGTAATTGCCTATGAAATGAGCAAACACATGGCGCATAAAGTGGTGAATACAACAACACCATTAGGTACCCACGCTTCAAAAATTTTAATGGAACAACCTGTGATAGCGACTGTATTAAGAGCTGGATTACCTATGCATCAAGGCATGTTAAACTATTTTGATAAAGCAGATAATGCGTTTATTTCGGCCTATCGAAAACATCTTCCAGATGGCAGTTTTGAAATAAGTGTTGAATACTTAAGTTGCCCTGATTTAAATAATCGAATTTTAATTGTAGCCGACCCCATGTTAGCCACCGGCGCATCCTTAGTGGAAACTATACAAGCAATTACAAAAACACAAAAGCCAAAGGAAATTCATATTGCTGTAGCCATTGCAAGCAAAAAAGGAATTGAAACTGTTCAAGCGGCATTGGGCAAGGATACCCCAATTTGGTGTGGGGATATTGACGATGTTTTAAATGACAAAAGCTATATCGTACCGGGCTTAGGTGATGCAGGCGACCTAGCTTATGGAACCAAAATGCAATCATAGTATCATTCTACATTACTAGTTCGTATCTTTATTGCAAATTCAGCGACTTGCTCAAAGAACTCATTTTATCGCTTCGTGCCTACTTTTTAGCACATCAATTCATTCTGCAACATAAATTGTGGAAATGGATGATATTGCCTGGCATACTATATACTGTCATGTTTATTTTAGGCATGACCTACTTTGGTGATACCTCCAGTACTTTTATTGAATGGATTATTTTAAGAACTGGATTAAAAACTTGGCTAGATAGTATCAGTAGTGATTGGCTAGGATTTTTTATAACCATGGGGAGTTTCTGGCTGTGGTTTACTTTATTACTTTTTTACTTTGCCTTATTTAAATATCTTTTTTTAATCATTTTTTCGCCCATGCTTTCTTACTTGCATTTAAGAATAGATGCGGCACAAAAAGAAATTCCTTTTGTTTTAGATAAAACCGTTTATAAAAAATTAATTACACGCGCGGTGGTACTTAACCTTACCAACTTATTATGGCAGACAGTTTATTTAATTCCCATTGTAATCGTATGTTCCGTTCCATTGATTGGTTGGTTTACTCCAATCTTTACCATTTTAATGGAATGTTATTTTCTAGGCTATAGCATGCTTGATTATGGCTTAGCTACGGAGAAAAAAAATAAAATTGCTTCAGCCGACTATGTATCTAACCATAAGGGGCTTCCTATAGGTAATGGTATTTTATTTTACATGCTTCACTTACTTCCTATTATAGGTTGGATGGTCGCACCCTTTTATGCTTTAATTGCAGCGCATTTGAACACCCAACAAGTTAAAGACAATCAATAATGACCTTAGGAAAAGTATATTTATTACCGATGCTACTTCATGAAGAAGGATTTGATAGTATGCCCAGTGATGTATTGACATGGATTCAACAGTGTGACGCTTTTTTTGTTGAAAATGAAAAAACAGCAAGAAGGTATTTTAAAAAATTATGGAAGGAAATGGTCATTGACGATTATACCTGGCACGCCATTCACAAAGTTGAAAATGAACAAATACATGCATTTTCCCAACTTTTAAAGCAAGGAAAAAATATTGGTATTTTATCCGAAGCTGGATGTGCGGGTATTGCTGATCCAGGTCAAATTTTAGTCGCAGCTGCACAGGAATTAGGCGCTATAGTAAAACCCTATACTGGGCCTTCCTCCTTATTACTAGCCTTAATGGGAAGTGGAATGAATGGCCAAAATTTCCATTTTCATGGCTATTTACCCATTGACGCACTTGAAAGAAAGAAAAAAATTCAAGCGCTTGAAGCTGAAATTAAACAAACGGGTGTCACCCAACTTTTTATTGAAACCCCCTATCGAAATAATCAGCTATTTGAAGCATTAATTCAAAGCTGTCATCCTAACACCAAACTTTGCGTGGCCATGGAATTAACAGGCCCCAATGAATGGATAAAAACACAGTCGGTCGCCAACTGGAAAAACAGCAAACCAGAACTTCATAAAAAATTAGTTGTTTTTTTATTAGGCGCATAAACGTATTTCCCGCAGTTCATTGTTTTTTTTATTTCCCTACTATCCGAGATGGAAAAATCCCTATCGCATTGGAAAGCGGAACATCCCCTTTTATTTATCTCCATTTCAATGAGCATTGGCTATCTGATTGCTAATGAATATGACTATGATCAAACAAGTTCAAATACCGCCATTACCTTATTCATTGTAGGAATAAGTATGGGTGCATTAATTTGCTTGCCCATACTAACATTAAAAAAATGGCAGGAAGGAATAATCATCCTATTCATATTAGTAAGCTGGGGATGCGTTCTATATTTATCCACACATTCACAAAACTTAATATGGCTGCCCTATCCCAATGGAATCATAAGTGACACGCGCATATGGATGATTCAAAAAATTGACAAGCATATCATAGATAAGGAAGCGAGTGGTTTTGCAAAAGCTTTATTAATAGGCGTAAAATCAGATATAGATAAAAATATAATTAAAGCCTACACCCAATTAGGTATTATACATATCATTGCCATCAGTGGCATGCACTTGGATATTATATTTAAAAACCTAGTTTTTGTCACAGGTCATTTACCACGTAAAATATTTTGGCGATTACTTGAACTCGCTATTGTACTAATTACAGTATGGATATATACATTTATAGCCTTTGCGAGTCCTTCAGTGGTAAGAGCAAGTATTTTTTTTAGCTTATTTTTTGTTGGAACTTTTCTAAACCAACCCAAGTATACCCTTAATTGTATCGCAGGTGGCATACTCGTGATTTTATTTTTTGACATTCACTCCATCTACCATATTGGCTTACAACTATCCTATGCAGCTGTCATTGGCATTCATTTATTTTATCCGATATTTTATAAAATGTTGCCCATGGATAATCCAATATTAAATTGGATGTGGAGCAACTTGAGTATCACCTTGTCCGCCCAATTAACTACTTTACCCATTTTGTTGTTTCACTTTCATCAAACTTCCACCTTAGTCATCATTAGTAATTTTATCATGGTGCCATTAAGTACGCTTTTGTTATATGCTTTAATAATACTAGTGATTATCCCAAATCAAGTCAGCTTTAGTATTCTCTTAGGCACACTGATTCAATCATATATTAATTTATTAAATCGTATTGTGTTATACTTTCACCAAAATCCGATCGGTACTCCCATGCTACTTGAAATGTCCGGAAGAATGGTGGCAGGCTATTACTTTTGGCTATTGTTTGTTTATATATGGCTGTATAAGCGAGAAGCTAAATACCTTTTTTATAGTTTGGTCGTTATAACCCTGCTATCTCTAATAAAGTTATTCCCCTAAATGCCCTAAAATTTGTGGAAAATCAGCAAAAAATAAAAAATGGAAACCGCGTACCTTTGGGCATGGAAAAGAAAATAAAATCAGCACTCATTTCAGTTTTTTACAAAGATGGTTTGGAGCCATTGGCGAAAACCCTGCAAAAATTAAATATCACCATCTATTCTACAGGTGGTACACAAAAGTTTTTAGAAGATTTAGGCATTCCCTGCGTTTCTGTTGAATCAGTTACAGGTTACCCCTCTATTTTAGGCGGACGTGTAAAAACATTACATCCATCGGTATTTGGTGGAATATTAGGTCGCAGATACGAGGAGCAGGACTTAATTGAAATGGCCCAATACAAAATACCAGAACTTGACCTTGTCATTGTTGACTTATACCCTTTTGAGGAAACACTTAAAAACACCACTGAAGAAAAAGCAATCATTGAAAAAATAGATATTGGAGGACCCTCTATGATTCGTGCAGCCGGAAAAAATTTCAGGGACTTGGTCGTATTGTCTGCAAAGGATGATTATGAAAAATTAAACCAAATTTTAATTAGTCAAGATGGGCAAACGAATTTAGAACAACGAAAAGAATTCGCTGCTAAGGCTTTTGAAGTGGTGATGAATTATGATATTGCGATAAATAATTATTTCAACCCGCCGCAAGGCAAAGTATTACGCTATGGCGAAAACCCGCATCAAGTGGCAACTTTTTATGGTGACCTTGATCAATGGTTTACACAATTACATGGCAAGGAATTATCTTATAATAATTTAGTGGATGTAGATGCAGCCATTGCTTTAATCGCTGAATTACCTACGATTAGTTTTGCCATCATCAAGCATACCAATGTTTGTGGGGTGGCAAGTCGTAGCAATGTATTTGAAAGTTGGCAATCCGCATTGGCGGGCGATCCAGAAAGTGCCTTTGGGGGTGTATTAGTCACCAATGGCAAAATTGATACAGCGACAGCTGAAGCGATTCAAGAAATATTTTTTGAAGTGTTAATTGCGCCCGCATTTGATGCAGACGCATTGACCATTTTGTCTGCAAAGAAAAATAGGGTTTTATTGCAAAGTAAACCAGGCATTACTTTTAATGCAGTTCAAAAAAAATCAATCCTCAACGGCAACTTGGAGCAAGGATTAGATACTGGTAACTATACCCAATGGGACGAAGCAGGTGCAAGGCCTTGTAGCGATAAAGAAAAAGAAGATTTAACTTTTGGAAATATCATTTGCAAGCATTTAAAAAGTAATGCAATTGCCTTAATCAAGGACAAACAACTTGTAGGCAAAGGTTGTGGTCAAACAAGCCGCGTTGACGCTTTAAGACATGCTATTGAAAAAGCAAAACAATTTAAATTTGATTTGAAAGGAGCGACACTCGCCTCGGATGCTTTTTTCCCTTTTGATGATTGTGTTCGTATTGCACACGCGGAAGGAATTGAAGCCTATATACAACCAGGTGGATCCGTAAGAGATAAAGATAGTATTGCTTATTGTAAGGAAAATGGCTTAGCAATGGTGATGACCCAATTAAGGCATTTTAAACATTAGGGATTGACCAGTCATTTATTTTCCCTTGTTCATTTATAAGTCGCCGCTATGTCCAATAACAAAAAAGCATACTTTGCCGTAACAGTAACCAGTCTTGTTTGGGGTACCACCTGGGTGGCAAGTAAAATGGGCATATCGCATGTTCCTGCATTTCAATTTGCGAGTATGCGCCAATTTTTAGGCGGTAGTATTTATGTATGTTTCTTTTTAATGAAGGGCGCTGGCCTACCTACACCAAAACAATTTTTGTGGCTAATCCCGATGTCTTTTTTGATGTTTGTTTCCTCCAATGGGATTGCGACTTACGGACTTCAATTTATTACCAGTGGCCTTGCCGCATTAATTGCCGCACTTTATCCATTGTCAGTGGTGTTGATAGAACGCTTTTATTTTAAAGCCATTAAAATAACGCTTCCCACTTTTATTGGCTTGATGTTAGGTTTGTTAGGAATTGTTTTTATTTTTTATAAGGATAGTTTACAAATGCTTGGCACCAATTACCCTTTAGGGGTGGCCTTATCCTTATTTGCTATGGTAACCTGGAGTGTTGGCTCAGTCATCATTTCAAGAAATAAAATAAACATCAACGCTTATTATTCTATTGGATGGCAGATGTTGATTAGTGCTGCAGTTATGGCAACGGTTGCATTGTATACCAAAAACTATATTCCATTGCAAAGTATTCCCGCACGCACCTGGGGAGTACTTGTGTATATGGTTTTGGCCGGCTCCGTTTTTGCATTTATCTGTTTCATCTATAGCATGAAACATTTGCAACCTGCCATTGCATCCTTATACGCTTATATAAATCCGATTGTAGCTATTTGGGTTGGCTCCTTACTATTAGATGAAAAAATGTCTGTAACCAATATTATAGGAACCCTATGTACTTTAGTGGGCGTTTATGTTGTAAATAATAGTTTAAAGAAACAGAAAGATCCCGTGGAAGCCATTGCCGATGCAGATGGCATGTAAACTAATTATCTTTTTTTTGGGGATTGTATTTTTTGAACTACCTTTTTTTAGATTCGTTCCAAAGTTGGTTAAATGTTTTTTTAGGAAATTCTAATGGTGCCCTTTGATTGGACCAACCCTTAAACATTTTATTAATAACCCAATTTTTGATAGTCGCATTTCCTTGATTCATCATCATACGACTCAAGGATGCATTCTTCCACATTTTCCAAGCAAATTTTTCAGCAAAATCACTTTCACCAGCCACTACTGACTCTCTTCTGTTTTCTAATAACAATTCATGAATATTAATTTTCACTGGACAAACCTCCGTACAATTACCACACAAACTTGAAGCGTAACTTAAATGCTTATAATCATGCATCCCTCTTAAATGAGGCGTAATAACACTTCCAATAGGACCGCTGTAAGTAGTATCATACGCGTGACCACCAATATTTTTATAAACCGGACATGCATTTAAACATGCGCCACAACGAATACAATACAAGGCTTCCCTTGCTTTTGCATTCGATAATAAATCAGTACGGCCATTGTCAAGTAAAATTACATACATATCTTCTGGACCATCCACTTCGCCGGGTTGACGTGGACCGGTAATGATACTATTATAAACAGTGATTTGCTGACCAGTACCATAGGTGGCTAATAAAGGCCAAAACAATCCTAAGTCATTCATGGAAGGAATTGTTTTTTCAATACCTACGATAACCACATGTGTTTTAGGCCAAGCCACAGACAATCGTGCATTACCTTCGTTTTCAGTTAAAGCTATACCACCAATATCAGATAAAATAAAATTCGCACCCGTAATACCAATTTCGGCTTGTACATATTTGTCACGTAAATTTTTACGCGCGACCAATGTTAATTGCTCAGGAGTCAATGAAATATCGGTACCCAAATGTTCATTAAATAATTTAGCAACATCTTCCTTGCTCTTATGCATAGCTGGTGTAACGATATGATAGGGCGCTTCGCCATCCATTTGTTGTATGTATTCACCTAAATCTGTTTCAACACTTTCCACTCCGATGGAAGTTAAATAATCATTCAAGTGAATTTCTTCCGTCACCATGCTTTTACTTTTAACAACGGATTTACATTCTTTTTCCTTACATAGTTCTCCAATAAAATTTAATGCTTGTTCGCTATCCTCGGCCCAAAAAACTTTAGCGCCTCTTTTGGTAATTTGATCTTCGAATTGAGTTAGGTATAAATCCAAATGCTCAATAGCTTCCCATTTTTTATTTTTTGCTAATTCACGTACCCTTGTTAAATCGGGAAATTGCGCTTTGCCTTTTGGAACAACGGCATTGTATTTGGAAATATTAAAATTCAGTTTGCGTCTGTGTTCCAGATCAACAGCTTTTTTGCTGCTTTTTGTGTCAAATGAGGAGGCGTAAATACTTTGCATATAGATATTACAAAAATAGTTATTTATCCTTTAGATGTTGCGCAGAAGCGTCCAAGGCCTCGTAAAATTTTTCCCCATATTTGCGAATGATAGATTCCTTTAAAAAAACATAGGCAGGTACCTTTAATTTAACCCCTAAGGAACAGGCTGCCTGACATAGGTCTTCACGAGGTTCATAATTCATGTATTCAATATCGGGATCCTGCTTGCTTTTTTGAACTTTAATGGGAAATAAATGGCAACTGATGGGCTTCTTCCAAGGTATCTTACCATCATTATAGGCTTGCTCAAAGGCACACTTGATGATGCCTTTTTCCTTGTACCCATAGGCGCAAATTTGACCATTTAAGGTAGGTGTTACCCAGCCAAACTCACGATCATATAAAAACTGGCCTACTTGTTTCACTTCCTTAATGCCTTCCTTGGTCATATAGGGTTCAACAAGATCATAATACTTCTTAATAAAGTCTTTTTCTTTGTTTTCAAGAGGTGCACCCGCATCCCCGTCCTCGCAACAACCACCCTTGCACTTTGTCAAATCACATACAAATTGTTCTTCAATCACTTGGTCACTCACTAAAACTGAATCAATCGCTATCATAATATTAATTGTGGCGTAAAGATATCATTATTTCCATTTAAATGTATTGACCAAGTGCTGCACATCCTTAAATAAAAAATCATTGTAAATAGCTAAAGAGTCAGCATTGGGTGTTGTATTAAAATATAAAGCCCCTCTAAAAAAATGGTTGGTTGAATCAGTCAAAAAAAACTGATAAGCTGTTGCCACATCACCCCCAATATTAAAAAAAACACCATGCACGCCATGACTCGTTGTAAAAACCGAATCTGCGATATAAGTTGCTTTACTGGAATGATTGCTTGCAAATTTATAAGCATCATTAATTAAAGTATCTAATTGGTGTGGCTTAATTTTTTTATAACTTATGTATATCGTACCATTTAAGCTAGGAAACTGAATATTTATCCAAGCATCTTTGGATTTATTTTCGCCAAAATAATTTATTTGATTATCAACAAATGCATAGGTAGGATATTCAAAGGTATACGGGAAGTTTGGTGTATTAAAAGCTTGATATGACTTTACTGGAAATTTAAAATTAGCATACCCTTTTTCCTTGGGAATAAATGGGCTATTGCAAGCTGTTACCAGCAATATGAAAATAGCAGTGATAACTATAAAAAAATTACGCATGATCTATTTGAGTGGGAATGACGGGGGTAATGATCATTTGTATTTTATGAATTCTATTTTTTTGAATTTCTAACACAGTAAAACTATATTGTTGACATTTAACAACTTGTTGAATGGCCGGAAATTCACCCGCCAATTCTAAAAACAAGCCCGCCAAGGTATCACTTTCTCCTTTTACCGAATCAAATGAAGTAGATGGAATATCAATAAATGTACACAAATCAGTAATGGCAGTTTTGCCTTCAATGACATAATGATACTCGTCAATTTTTTTAATAGTGGATTCCTCTTCATCAAATTCATCCTTGATATCGCCCACAATTTCTTCTAAAATATCTTCCAAGGTAATGATACCGCTGGTACCGCCAAATTCGTCTACTACAATCCCAAAATGAATGCGCTTTAATTGAAATTCTTGTAATAAGTCTTCAATCATTTTTTGTTCATGTACAAAAAACGCAGGCCGAATCAAGGTTTGCCATTTGAAATCATCTTGCTCCTTTAAATGCGGGATAATATCTTTGGTATGAATCATTCCCACCACTGTATCTAAGTCATCCTTAAATATGGGAAAACGGCTGTAACTAAACTCATTGATATTTTTTAGTAAAGTATTAAAATCAACATCTTCGGCAATACCATGCACATCCAATCTGGTTTTCATGATTTGTTTCACGGTAATATTGCCAAATTTCACAATTCCTTTTAAAATATTTTTTTCGTTTTCTTTATGATGCGAAGCACTTGTTAATTCAATAGCATGATCCAACTCTTCCATGCTGTAGGATGCACCATTCCCTTTTTGCGCTAATTTTTTTTCCATCAAGTTGGTATATTTGACCATGAGTCCACTGAGTCCAGAGAAAATAAAGTATACTGTTTGTATGATAAATCCGAAATCCTGTGCAAATCGAATATTATTTTGGGTAGCCATTACTTTTGGTAAAATTTCACCGAAAAATAATAATAACAAAGTCACTGCAACTATTTTTACAATAAACTCAAATCCCGGAATCGCAATTTGATCAAATACAAATAAATGATCAATTAAAATATTGGCGATTAAGATGATACAAATATTGATAAAACTATTGGCAATCAACATGGAAGTCAAAAGCTTTTTAGGATTTTCCAAAAGTTTTACAATTCGTTGTAAAGGAATATGGCGTTTTGTTTTTAATACCTGAATGTCCTTATAGGATAAGGAAAAAAAAGCAACTTCAGATCCAGCGATTACAAAAGAAAGAAAAAGTAAAAAAGAGATTAAAAAAATTAATCCCGAATCCTGTTGGAGTGAAGCTATAAGTGAAACGGACAAATAAAGGGGGTTACCCGAATGCGCTTCCAAGTTTTAAGTGTTTTAATTTTTGGAAAGTTACCAATTTTTTAAGTTTTACACCAATTTATAAAGTCCTGCCCTAAAAATTGGTTAATTATTTTTGGGAAAGGCAATTGTTTGAGTTGTTTTTGATTGACCCACAATGCCTTAGAAAAAACAGCCGGAATGGTGTCAAATTTGACCAGTATAAAACGCGCCTGTAAAAGCTGATGTGTTAAAGCTTGGTTGTAAATCGGAGAAACGGGTTCATAGTTCTGTTTAGACTGCTTAAGTGGCATACTTATCTCCTTTGAACTAACGCCCAATTGATTTGTCAACACTTCATTTAAATAACCCAAGGTAACAGGTGGAACACTTTTATTTTCATTTAAATAAAATTGATATAAGCCCCCCCAAATATCACCTTCCAATCTTTTTTGGACCAACCATTTATCCTTATGGTAAAAACAGAAAAAATCAAAATACCTTTTTTTTCGTTCAATGCTTTTTACCTTAATAGGTAATTGATTTACTTGGTTGTTTAAAAATGCAACACATTTTTTTTTCATAACGCAATCCGAACAATTAGGCGTGCTTGGCTTACAAACAGTCGCGCCAAAATCCATCAATGCTTGATTATAAATGCCTGCTTGTTTTTTTGATAAATTCTCATCTGCTATTTTATTAAACAAATGAATACCTTGTTGTGTATCCGTTGGGGTATGTATGCCATAAAATCGCGCTAGTACCCGAAATACATTTCCATCCACCACCGCATAAGGTAAATTGTATGCAAAGGAAGCAATAGCTGCTGCAGTATAAGGACCGACTCCTTTTAAACTTAAAATTGATTCGTAATCATTAGGGAAAACGCCATTTAATTTTTTACTGATATAACGCGCTGAAAAAATTAAATTTTTACAACGATTATAATAGCCCAAGCCCTCCCATAACTTTAAAACTTTCTCTTCCTTCGCATTGGCCAAATCATGTACTGTTGGATAAGTAGTTACAAACTTTTCATAATAAGTCCAACCTTGCTCTACCCTGGTTTGTTGCAAAATTATTTCACTTAACCAAATTTTATAAGGATCCTTTTCCCCTTTCCATGGCATGGGTCGATGATTGGAGCTGGTGTTCCATTTTAATAATAGTTGGGTAAAGGCCTGCGTCATGAAAAGCAAAAGTGATAAAAATAAACCTAATAAAAGTTAGTTTTTTTAATCACTGGTTATATTATATATTATTATAACATTATATATAAATAATATATATGCGTACAAGGCTCTAAATTTGTCTAAAAATGTATAAAATATATTAGGATATAGTTGTAATTAGGAAAAAATTACTTTATTTTTAATACTGAACCTAAAACCAACTTCATGAGAAAATCTGATCTCATTAATCAAATTTCTGAAAAAACTGGCATTCCAAAAGTGGATGTACTTGTTACATTAGAAACGATGTTTAAG
>Ga0114969_10001061_pt1 | contig 23499 bp, 22 predicted proteins | sample M_130807_MF_Meta_FD_87316 | JGI IMG/M metagenome (GOLD analysis project Ga0114969, IMG submission 87316) | Freshwater microbial communities from Lake Montjoie, Canada to study carbon cycling - M_130807_MF_MetaG | ecosystem: Environmental > Aquatic > Freshwater > Lake | place: Lake Montjoie...
ATCACCATTTGAAGCGCGAATAAATCTTCCCTTCCCTGCGTCTGCAATATCACTTAACATGGAAGCATCTAATTTAGTCATTACAGTAGCACCATTTTGATCTTGACGATAACCAACCCTCACCCCATTATTGTAAATTGGAATTGGAGCTCCATTTACGGATCCCATACCAATAGTATAAACTTTTACACCTTTCTCTGCAGCTTGTTTTGCAGCATCCACGGCATTATCTTCATGGTTTTCACCGTCTGTAATTACGATAATAGCAGAATGTTTTTTTGTGGAGTCAGAAAAGGAAGTTGTTGCAAGATCAATAGCTGCACCAATTGCAGTACCTTGTTTAGGTACGATATCAGGTTCAACAGTTGATAAAAAAAGTTTAGCGGCACCGTAATCAGTAGTTATAGGCAATTGAACATAAGCATCACCTGCAAAAATTATGATTCCAATTCTATCACCTTCCAAACGATCAATTAGTTTACTGATAGCTTGCTTAGATCGCTCTAATCTATTAGGCCGAATATCTTCGGCGCGCATACTATTAGAAACATCAATTGCAATTATAATATCAGCACCTTTTCTTTTTACTTCTTCTAATTTAGAACCTATTAATGGGCCACATACAGCAAGAGCTAAAAAGATAAATGCTAATAAATTAAAAAAAAACTTGAAACCTGGCCGAGAAACGGATACATCAGGAAATAATTTTCTTACCATTTTTGTATCACCAAATTTAGCTAAAGCATTTTTTTTCCATTTTCTCAAAAGAACATATAGCAAGATCAGCACCGGCACAAGTGCGAACAAATAAATCATTTCCGGGTGAGCAAACTGTAACATCTTAATATTTAATGATCGATGATTGTATAAAATTAAAATTCATTTATAAATAGAGCTATAATAATAATTTACGGTAAACTTTTAAACCAAGTATAACGTATTACAATTTCCAAAACAAATAACAAACAGGCTATCAGTGCTAATGGAAAATATTCTTCAGTGTATCTTTTAAATTCAGTTACTTCAATTTTTGATCTTTCCAACTTATCAATTTCACTAAAAATACTTTCTAGCTTCCTATTATTTGTCGCCCGAAAATATCTTCCATCAGTGGCATTTGCTACTTGAGTTAATAAATCTTCATCAATTTGAACTTCCATATTTTGATATTCGATTCCAAAAGGAGTTTTAAAAGGATATGGAGCCATTCCTCTAGTTCCAACGCCAATTGTATACACACGAATACCAAAAGTTTTGGCAATCTCACCTGCAGTGATTGGTGGTATCGAACCTGAATTATTTACACCATCGGTGATTAAAACAATAACCTTACTTTTAGTTTTAGCATCTTTTAATCTTGCTACTGCAGTAGCTAAACCTTCGCCAATCGCAGTTCCATCAATAAGTAAACCAGGTTTAATATCCTTCATTAAATTATGCAAAACAGAATGATCAGATGTAAGTGGACATTGAGTAAAACTTTCACCTGAAAAAATTATCAATCCAATTAAATCGCTTGGTCGACCATCAATGAAATCAATAGCAACCTTTTTTGCGGCTTCTATCCTATTAGGTTTAAAATCTTCCGCTAACATACTTGATGAAATATCAAGAGCAAGTACAATTGATATACCATCAGTTGTAACATTAGATGCTCTTGAAGATGACTGTGGTCGTGCTAATGCTACAACTAGAAATGAAACAGTTAAAATTCTTAATATAATAGGAGAATTAATTAACCTTTGTTTTAAGCTAGGTTTATAATTTTTAAAAGATTCTGTTGAACTAATTTTAATTCGTGGTCGATTATTACGTTTAATAAATAAAAAATACGCAATCATTAACGGAACTAAAAGTAACAACCATAAAACATATGGATTTTTAAAATGAATATCTGAATACCATTCTATCATGATACAACCTCCGACTTTAAAGTATCATTTGTTATTTCGACAGGAATTGTTGATGTTACAAAACTTATTGCAGATGCCATACTTTGCTCATTCTCCTTGGAAATCGGAAGCATTTTAGCAAATTTAACATAATCAGCCAAACGAAAAACGAATGATAACAATTCTCGTTGTTCGCTATTTATAATATTAACAAATCCGTGTTGCAAAATTTCATCGGAAGTCATTTCCATTGCATTTACATTCCATCGATTGAAAATATATTGACGTAAAATATCACTAATTGAAGTATGATATAATTTAAGTTTTCCTTGTTGCCAAATTTTTTCATCCTCCAACAATTTCAATGCTGATAGGGCAATTTCATGAGCTGGAATAATCACCTTTATTTCAGATTTTAAGCGTTTGGCCAAAGCTCTTTTCTTTTGAATATATCTATATATAAAATATCCAATAATAAATAAAACAAGAATTGCAATGGAGCCCCAAATCACGTAAGTCCAGTCGTATGGAACATCTGCTATTGGCTTAATATCTTTAATTTCTTTAGTGGTATCAACAGGAACCAAGAAATAAGAAACTTTCAAAGGATCAGTTGGTGCAAATTGCTCCTTATCATTTTCATTTACTTTATATTTAAAAGAAAACGAAGGAACATTATAGATACCAGAATCGTAAGCAGTAACCGTATACGTTTGTGAACGTAATAATATTTCAGGATCTGTAGTCTTAATGGTATCAACTTTTGATTTAGAAAGGATCTCTAATCTATCTAAAGAATCAATTTCATTCCATGCAATATTTACTGATTTAGGTTGACTTAATTGTACTTTTATTTTTAAAGGATTCCCTATTAAAGCACTTGTTGAATCAACTTCAATGTGTGCTACAACCTGTGCAAAAGTGAAATTTGACAATAACAAAAACAGCAATACAATTTTTATATGCTTCATAATTAAGATCTACGATCGCGCTTTTTAAATAAATTAAGTAACGGTTGAACATATGGATGATCAGTTCTTATACTTGCATGGTCAATTCCAATTCTTGTTAACAATTCCGTTGTTTTACGATCATTTTGTTTCCATAAGATATTGTAATCGCGCCTTACATCAGGATTACCTGTATCCATTAAACTAGCGACTCCAGTCTCTGCGTCAAGAAAGCGAACTAAACCCACATTTGGCATTTCGGCTTCTCTAAGATCATAAATTCGAATTGCTGCTAAGTCATGTTTTTTTGCTGACACCTTCAATGCATCTTCATATCCACTTCCGATAAAATCAGAAATAAGGAATGCAATACATTTTTTCTTAATCATATTATTGAAGTATCGCATAGCAGCTCCAATATCAGTACCTGTTCCTTTTGGTTCAAATTTTATTAGTTCACGAATAATTCGTAATATATGTGTTTTACCTTTTTTGGGTGGAATAAACAATTCAATACGATCAGAAAACAAGATTACTCCTGCCTTATCATTATTTTCAATTGCTGAAAAAGCTAATACGGCAGTTAACTCGGTTATAAGGTCACGTTTAAATTGAATGCTAGTACCGAAACTTCCTGATGCGCTAACGTCAACTAAAAGCATTACAGTTAACTCACGTTCTTCTTCAAATACTTTAACATAAGGATGTCCGAATCTTGCTGTAACATTCCAATCAATATTTCTTATATCATCACCATGAGTATATTCACGAACTTCACTAAAAGCCATACCGCGTCCTTTAAAAGCAGAATGATATTCCCCCGAGAAAATCTGTGATGACAGCCCTCGAGTTTTAATTTCAATCTTACGAACCTTTTTTAATAATTCAGATGACTCCATTGTATTGTAATACTGATTACATAAATTAAATTGAGAAAAAATAATTTAATAATCCAGTTACTTTAAGGTACTTCAACAACATTTAAAATTTCATTAATTACTTCATCAGTAGTAACATTTTCTGCTTCTGCTTCATAAGTCAATCCAATACGATGACGCATAACATCATGACTTACAGCACGAATATCTTCCGGAATTACATAACCACGACGTTTAATAAAAGCATAGGCTTTGGCTGCTAATGCCAGGTTAATACTAGCACGTGGAGAACCACCATAACTTATTAAATTTTCAACCTTACGCAAGTTATTTTCTTTAGGGTAACGAGTTGCGAAAACGATATCTAAAATGTATTTCTCGATTTTTTCATCCATGTACACTTCACGAACAGCAGCACGTGCTTTAACAATTGTTGCTGCATCAATTACCTGATTAATCTTTACATATTCTTGTGCAAGATTCTGACGAATAATTAATCGTTCCTCTTCCTTTGTTGGATATCCGATAACAATTTTTAACATAAAACGATCTAATTGCGCTTCTGGCAAAGGATATGTACCCTCCTGCTCTATTGGATTTTGAGTTGCCAAAACTAAGAATGGCTCGGGCAATTTAAAAGTTTCATCACCAATAGTAACTTGTCGCTCTTGCATAGCTTCGAGCAAAGCACTTTGAACTTTAGCTGGGGCCCGGTTAATTTCATCAGCTAAAATAAAATTCGAAAACAAAGGTCCTTTACGAACTGTAAAAGCCTCTTGTTTTTGATTATATATCATTGTGCCAACTAAATCTGCAGGCAGCAAATCTGGAGTAAACTGAATTCTGCTAAAGTTAGCATGAATAGCAGAAGATAGAGATTTAATTGCTAATGTTTTTGCAAGTCCTGGGACACCTTCTAATAAAAGATGTCCATTAGAAAGTAATCCAATCAACAAGCGATCTAGCATTTGCTTTTGACCAATAATTACCTTTCCTAATTCCATATTCAGCAGATCCAAAAAAGCACTTTCTAGCTGAATTTTCTCGTTGATTTCACGTATATCCATAATATTATTTAAGTCGATAAAAGATGCTGCAATAATAACAGATTTTTTATGATGGTATTGTGAATCTAAGAACTAGTTTTTGTTAAAGTCTTGTTAATATCTTAACCACTAAATTTCGTTAAACCAAAATTTTATTCAATTCTTACCCTTGGATCTAAACGGGCATATAAAAGATCAACAAAGACATTAATTATTACAAAAAATACTGAAACCATTAAAACGGCTCCCATTACAACAGGAAAATCATAATGTTCAAGCGCATCAACAGTTACCTTTCCAATACCTTTCCATCCGAAAATATATTCAATAAAAACAGCACCTGCCAAAAGAGATCCAAGCCAACCAGAAATTGCTGTAAGAACTGGATTCAATGCATTTCGAAGTGCATGATGAACAATAACTTTATAATTTGACAATCCTTTAGCCTTTGCCGTTCTTACATAATCAAGAGATAAGACTTCTAACATGGAACTTCGAGTTAATTGAACGATTACAGAAAGTGGACGAATCCCTAAAGTAAAAGCAGGGAGTATTAAATTTTTCAGTGTTAAAACCTCTCCTTTAAAGGGATCAATTTCATACAAACTTCCTGTCATATTTAATCCAGTAAAAGTACTCCACAAAAATCCGAAGATCCAAGCAATTAGAATTCCTGCAAAAAAAGATGGAACTGACATTCCTAAAACAGAAATGAGCATATTTAACTGATCAGAAAATGTTCGGTATTTTAATGCTGACCATACACCTAAAATTATTCCAATTATTGAGGCGAAAGCAAGCGAAACGAAAGCTAGTAGTACCGTTCCAGGCAATGCATCCATTAAAATTTCTGTAACTCTTTGTTGGGTCTGATAGGATCGTCGCAAATAAGGTTTTTTAAAAACGATTGCATCTTGACCAATATTTAATAAAATGGTTGCATTTCCGTATTTTTCCTGATTAAAGAAATTTCTACTTGTACTATCTTTTACATTATAAAAAGATAATGGAGAAAGGTCATTTACATAGTAACGAAACTGTGTAAATATTGGCAAATCTCTACCTAACTCACGATTAATTGCATCAACAGAAGACACATCAGCGCGTTGCCCTAGCATCATTCTTGCAGGATCACCAGGGAGAATATTAAAAAGAAAAAAAACAACACAAACAACCCCTGCAATTACTAGCAATCCATAGCTAAGTTTGCTGAACATTAATTTAAGCATTCGATTTCTTCGATGAAAAATTCAGCTTAATCATGATTATTTTTTCAAGTATTTTTTATTTACCTCATCAAACGTAGGGAAATCATTTGCATGCCACATGTCAATAACGGTTCCATTCTTTATTAATACTAAGCCAGGATTTGAACGAATAATAGTTTTTAAAGCAGTAGCGTCACAAAAATAATAAGGAAACATATTTTGATGCTCATGACGAAACTTATCTGTGGTAGTTGGAATTGTTGAAGTCAATCCAAAAAAATCAATATCTTTTTGCTGACACAATCCAACGAAATCATTAATTTTTAATTGAACTTTATTATCTGTTATTTCTAGATCATAAGCAACCAGCATGAAAACGTAATCCGTACGTGTTAAAAAATCATTTGTTAAATTATTGTCTTCTGCATCACGAATAGAAAAATCATGAATAGCTGGTTTATCACCCTCACGAATTACCTTGTCGATACGATCAACGAACTTATAGGCAGAATCAGAAGTAATTGGGCCTAACTTATCAGGAGTTACTTCAATTTTTTTTCCGTTTTTTTCATAAATAAATACCATTACAATTGAGTCTGTTTTTGCTCCCGGAGGCAATATCATTCCTTCTCGAATATTTTTACCAATAGCATATGGACGAAAATCTTTCATAGGTAAATGAGCATAACAATGGTAAGTAAACCATGTTGTTAAAACCAACCCTGAATACGTTAAAATATTACTAATTCTTGTATTAATTAATGGCTGAATAGTATTTCGTTGACTAAAAATTATTAAGATAAAAAACAATAGAACAACATCTTTTGTGAATGATTCCCATGGCTTAAGATGTAATGCATCGCCAAAACAACCACAATCTTTTACTACATCAAAATAGGCAGAATAAAAAGTTAAAAAGGTAAAGAATAGTATGAGCAACAAAGTAAGCCAACTTACTAAACGCATTCTATATCCCATTAAAATTGCAACGCCTAATCCAACTTCCAAAATACAAATCAACATAGCCATAAGCACAGCTCCACCATCAAGCCATTGAGTATGAAAAATAATAAAATATTCTTTTAGCTTAATTGAAAACCCTATTGGATCATTTGCTTTTATTAATCCTGAAATAATAAAAAGGACTCCAACTAAAAATCGTGAAATATTAGAAATTATCTTCATTTTTTATTTTTTTTAAAAATCGTGTGCTTCTTGTAATTTAATAAGTGCAAAAATAGCATAGTTAATCATATCATAATAATTTGCATCTACACCTTCACTTATTAAGGTATTTCCTTGATTGTCTTCTATTTGTTTTGTTCTTAATATTTTCATCAAAATTAAATCTGTCATTGAACTAACTCTCATGTCACGCCATGCTTCCCCATAATCGTGATTTTTATCAAGCATTAACGTTTTAGCTTGGTCAAGATGTGATTCATAATACTTTTGAGCTACAGCTTTATCAAGTTCCATTGGAACATCCGGTTTAATAGAAATTTGTATTAAGGCGATAACTGCATAATTTACAATTCCAATATATTCACCTTCAATGCCTTCATCGATTTTCTTTTCTAATTTCACCTCCAAACTTCTAATTCTTTGGGCTTTAATAAATATTTGATCAGTAATAGAAGATGGACGCAGAACACGCCACGCACTTCCATAATCCTTCATCTTTGCAAGGAAGATATCTTTGCAGCGCGCAACTGCCTGATCATATTGGCGGGAAGTTAATTCCGACATGTGCAATTTTAGGTTTTAAATATGAAAATACAATGATAATAAACTCAATGAGCAATAATTTTAAATCTACCTCAATTCCTTTTAGTATTCAATGCAAAGGCAAACTGCTTGATCTTAAGACACCTATAACAATGGGCATACTTAATATTACACCAGACTCCTTTTTTGATGGAGGCAAATTTACCGAAGAAAGTATCATGTTGGCTCAAGTTGAGAATATGCTTTTATTGGGTGCCCAAATTATAGATATTGGAGCCTCCTCAAGTAGGCCAGGATCAATGCCAATTACTGAAGAAGAGGAATTATTTCGGTTACTACCAGCTCTTACAAAAATTTCAAAAACCTTTCCCGGCGCGATTCTATCCATCGACACGTATCGATCAGAAGTTGCAAAAGAAGCAATTCTAAATGGAGCTCATATAATAAATGACATTTCAGGAGGTGATTTTGATGAAAAAATGTTTAAAACGATTGCTGAGTTAAAGGTGCCCTATATATTAATGCACATGCAAGGTAAGCCTCAAAACATGCAAATTAATCCTACATACGATAATGTTGTTGTGGACATACTTAAATCACTAAAAAATAAAGTAGCGCGCTTAATAAATGCTGGTGTTAATGATATTATTATTGATCCGGGATTTGGATTTGGCAAGACAGTTTCGCATAATTTTCAAATATTAAATAATCTTGAGCACTTTAGCATCCTTGGTTGCCCAATTTTGGTAGGTCTTTCGCGTAAGTCGATGATCAATAAAGTATTAAATATTAAGTCTACCGAAGCATTAAATGGCACCAGTATTTTGAATACTATTGCTTTACAAAAAGGAGCTTCAATTTTAAGAGTTCATGATGTTAAAGAAGCAGTTGAAGCAATACAATTAGTAGATGCTTTAAATCAAAACTAACATCTTTTTTATTTTTAACACTTTTACTATTTGAGGCGCTTCCGAAAAAACACTTAATGGTTTAACTATCTTTGACGCTTTAATAATACCTAATTATGGCAGATAACTTTAAAGAAAAACTTCGTCAGATCCGTTGTTTTGTATTCGATATTGATGGAGTTCTTACTGATGGAAGCTTGCATATCCTTCAAGATGGTATCATGTTACGGAAGATGAACATTAAAGATGGTTATGCCTTGCAATTAGCAATTAAACAAGGTTATTTTATTTTTGTAATTAGTGGTAGTAATGCGGAAGGTGTTAAAAAAAGACTTCAAAATTTAGGAATTGATGAAGTATATTTAAAAGTAGAAAGTAAACTTTCTCAATTAGAAAATTTACTTATTAAACATCATATTAATTTGAATCAAGTACTTTATATGGGAGATGACATGCCAGATCTTGAAGTAATGAAGAAATGTGCAATACCAACATGTCCTTCCGATGCTGTTTTTCAAGTTAAAGAAGCAAGCATTTATGTTTCTGAAAAAAAGGGAGGAGACGGTTGTGTTAGAGACGTAATTGAGCAAGTACTATCATTAAATGGAGACTGGAAATAAATGAAGAATTATCTTAATTTAATAAGATGGCCAAACTTATTAATGATTTTTATTATGCAAGTTTTAGTTCGGTATGCACTACTTCAACCAATTCTTGACCATGAGAGAAAGTCGGTATTGATGAACTCGATTGAATTTTTTATTTTAGTTTTTTCTTGCTTGTTAATTGCTGGTGGCGGTTACATCATTAACGATATTGAAGACCTAGAAATTGACAGAATAAACAAACCAGAGAAGTTACTGATTGGGACAAGACTCAATTATGATTTGGCATATAATTTATATATGATATTAACTTTTATTGGTGTTTTAGGAGGTTTTTATCTATCGTTTGTAAAAGGTTATAAAAATATTGCATACATCAATTTAGTCACTGCAGGATTATTGTATTTTTATTCTACATCCTATAAATGTATTCCACTTTTAGGAAATCTTATTATCGCATTACTTTCTGGATTTGCTGTTTGGATAGTTTTAATTCCAGAACCCTTTGATTTTTTAGGATCATTTGCGATAAGTATGGTTGTTGGATATACCGTTTTTGCTTTTCTCATATCTATGATAAGAGAATTGATTAAGGATATGGAGGATATAATTGGTGATGAGCAATTTGGGTGCAAAACCTTGCCAGTTTTAGTTGGGGTAAAAGTTACAAAGGCATTTACAATACTTCTTACATTGTTATTGCTTTTCATTTTGATTCGATTTCAGACATTAAGCAATGAATGGGTTGCACTTAAACCCTTTTTAATTTATCTCATAATTACAATAGAAATTCCCTTATTAGGACTAATTGTATTAATTTCCAAAGCAGACAATGTAAAATCTTATGCAAATGTTAGTCTGATTACAAAAATGATTATGTTTGCGGGCATTTTGTCAATGCTTGTATTTTACTTTTCATTTCACTAAACACTATGAACCCCTTACAAGAAAAATTTAACGGAACCAAGGTTATTTTAGGCTCTGGATCACCACGTCGAGAGCAACTTTTTAAAGAGCTTGGATTAGCATTTGAAGTAATTGTAAAATCTGTTGATGAAGATTTTCCAGCCCACTTTCGTAGAGAAGATAGCGCAATGTTTTTGGCTAGAAAAAAAGCATTAGCCTTTAAATCAGAAGTACAAGATGGCGGAATAGTTATTACAGCCGATACACTTGTAGCTGTTGATGATTTATTATTAGGCAAACCAACAGATGCTAAAGATGCAGAAAGAATGCTGAGGGTTATCTCTAGCAGAAGACATATGGTAATTACAGGTGTATGTATTATGTCTTCAAAAAAATCAGAATCATTTTTTGTTAAAACGGATGTGATTTTTAAGACACTACGTGATTCAGAGATTGCACATTATATTGAGAAATATAAGCCAATGGATAAAGCTGGAGCTTATGCAATACAAGAATGGATTGGCATGATTGGAGTTGAATACATACAAGGATCTTATTACAATGTAATGGGTTTGCCAACAAAAGAATTGTACGAAAATCTTCTACGTTTTTAATATATGCGTAAAGCATACTTCCAAATGCACATTGCAATCGTGCTTTGGGGGTTTACAGCAATTTTAGGGAAAGCAATTAGTCTTGACGAAGGACTTTTAGTATGGTATAGAATGCTTTTTAGTGCTATCGCAACCACCGGATACCTAATATATATTAAGAAGTTTAAGATACTTCCTTTCAAACAAATTTTGCATCTTGCAGGAATAGGACTGGTGGTTACTTTGCATTGGATTACCTTTTATGGTGCAATAAAAGCTTCTAATGTATCCATCGCAATAAGTTGCTTTTCATCGGTAGCTTTATTTACTTCATTATTGGATCCACTTATGAATAAAAGACTTCCAAAATGGTCGGAAATATTATTAGGCATGGCTGTAATTATAGGTATCTCTATTATATTTTCTGTTCAACAACTATTTCTAAAAGGGATAGTTCTTTCTTTAATAAGTGCCTTCCTTGCCGCGCTATTTACAGTTTTAAATAAACGAATTAGTGGCAAATATGAACCAGGACTAATCACGCTTTATGAATTAGGAATGGGATGTTTAATACTTACCCTATTACTTCCTTCGTGGTTTTCAATTAATCAAAGTGGTTTTAGTTTTCCCAATAATAAGGATTTACTTTTATTGATTCTTTTAAGCGTATTCTGCACAACCTTTGCTTTTACCTTATCATTATATGCATTAAAAAAACTTGATGCTTTCACAATGAATTTATCAGTGAACCTTGAACCACTTTACAGTATTATTCTAGCAATAATTATATTTCATGAAGACGAGATGCTTAATCAGGGCTTTTATATTGGCAGTGCAATAATATTAGTTTCAGTAGCCATACACGGGATTTTAATTATCAGAAAAAGAAAAAACTTGTATAAAAACGCCTGAAGTGTTTTTGGAAATTCAGGCGTTTTAAAAATCACTTTTCATTAAATTTAATTTACCTTTTTTCCTTTTACAACGGTTTCATCAACTTTTACGTTTTTCAAACTTTTCATTCTAAATAAAAGAATTGACTTATCACTTCCAGGGTTTGAAAAGTAGGTATTACCTCCATAATTTATTTTTCCCTTATTATCCTTCCAATCTAAAGCTTGCAAATAATAATATCCTTGTCTACTATTATTACTACCAAAAACCAAATGTTTTTCTATTCCATCCTCAAAGGCGATTGTAATTTTATTATTATCAAAAACATCAACAACGGCACCAGGAGTATTTGCCTTGAAAATTACTTGCTGAACATCTTTAGCACTTTTTATTACCAAAGTTCCTTCCTCAGTCGACTTTTCATTTTCTTTACTAAAACCCCGTTTCAAGACAACCGGATCGGATAAGTAAAACTGAATATGCTTCAAATCTTGATCATTTAATTTATATTGATCACGGATAGCTTGGGTAAAAGGGATTCTTGGCGAGCAAGATGTTATAATTATTGAGATCAAAAAAATAATTATGTGTTGAAATTTATTTTTCATAGATTTTTTATTTTCAATTTTCAAGGCAATTATTATTCCAATATTAATTACAAATGTTCAATTAATATTTTTTTTAAATAATATAATCAAAGCCGAGTTCAATAGATAAGTGCAATTCAAAGATATAAACAAAAGCCCAAGATTATAAGATCCTGGGCGATTGTTAAGCTGAGAAGCGTAATCTTTGGAGTGCTTATGTCAAAAAACTACAAACAGCTCAATTCTGTACAAAGATATCAGATTGAAGCATTGCTATTAAATGGAACTACACAAAAACAGATCGCAAAAACCATAGGCGTATCCTCATCTACAATAAGCCGAGAGCTAAAGCGTAATATTGCAAAACGTGGTCGAGGTGCTCTTGAATATCATGCTAAGAATGCACAACGACGTACAGATCAACGGCACGCAGAGAAGCCTAAACAATTACGATTTACCACTTCGATGAAATCGTATGCCAGAAAAAAATTAGGCGTAGATAAATTAAGTCCTAAGCTAATAGAAGTAGAAGGAAAACGTGATTGTGGAGAGTTTGTTAGTCATGAAACAATATATAAATGGATTTGGCAAACCAAGGCGGGAAATAAACGAGAAGATCGTCAAGATAAAAAGTTATACAAGCATTTAGCACATGGCCGAAGAAGGCGAAAGCGAGGTAATCGTAGAGATAGCAGAGGATTAATACAAAACAGAGTATCAATAGAACATCGTTCGCAAGTAGTAGAGAAGAGGAATCGTTTAGGAGATATGGAAGTAGATTTAATGATGGGTAAAAATCACAAAGGATCAATATTAGTAATGATTGACCGTGCTAGTTTATATACCAAACTTGAACTACTTACATCAAAAAATAGTAAAGTAATAGCGAATAAAATAATTAGTCGTTGGGGAAAAGTAAAAGGAATAATAAAAACCATTACTTTCGACAATGATCAAGCATTCAGCCAACATCAAACAGTTGCAGAAAACCTAAATGCTAAAACCTATTTTACAAGGCCATACACCTCTCAAGATAAAGGATCAGTAGAGAATCGAATTGGTGTATTAAGAAGATTCTTTCCTAAGAAAACAGACCTTAGAATGGTAACCAAGAAAGAAGTAAAAGAAGTTGAAACGAAATTAAACAATAGACCAGTTAGAAAATTTAATTATAAAACGCCTAATAAAGTCTTCTCAGAGAAAATTGCACTTATAACTTGAACTTAGAAAATCTAAATTTTAAACTTTTAGAAATTATTTTTTTCTATTTTTTACCAGTTAAAGAATCGTTTTCATCTGGAAGGGCGATTTCATAAATATACTTGGCTCTTCACCTGGATTTAGATCATGTGTTACTACATCTCTAAAACTAATTCTTGAAGGATTTATTTCTTGAGAAAGAAAATATTCCTGTAAATTCTTATTACGCAGAAATTGTAATTGCTAAAAATACTAAATATTTTTTTCCCACTTGAACATAGTTCGGTTATTTAACTTAAGCCTAAATTAATGAACACTGACGAAATTTGATACATTATAAACAATATTAGAGGATAAAAGTAAAACAAACTTGTAAGTAAAAAAAATATTGGAACTAGACAAAAAAAGCAAGCCCTGCCAAATGGCAGGGCTTGCTTTTAAAAAAACAGATATCGATTAACGAATATTCAATTTTGAATTTCCAAGATTTTTACCATCTTGAATTAGATTAACAATATAAACGCCTTGATTTAAGTTTAAATCATTAACTTGAATAACATTTAAACCATTAAGAACTTTTATTGCATCATACGTTTTTACTAATTGACCAGCCAAATTTAGTATTTCAACTCGTCCATCTGAATTACTTTTTGATGTAAAATTCAACATCATATAATCACTAGTAGGATTTGGGTATACATTAAATTTAACGCCATTACTCGTTGGATTATTTAAACCAGTTGCTTTATTTACATTTAAATGAATACTAATATCACTTGAGAAACTAAAATTAGTATAAGTTTCATTAACACGTAATCCAATTATATAAGGAGCATTGCGTTCGTTAGCTGTTGAAGTATTCCACGATAATGTTGCAGTTGTTACTGCACCTACAGTTGAAGAAGTAAAAGTTGCAGGGTTTGCCAATCTGAAAGCATCTCCATTTGCAGCAATATTCACCGCGTTTCCATCAGGATCATTTGCTATAACTGTAAAGTTAAATGCTGTTCCAGCGTCAACCGAATAATTTTTACCAGAGAAAGGAGCATTTGGAGAATTCAAAGTAAGGTTAACAGGGCCATTTGAAGATTGGACAACAATAATCTGCATATCACGACGAATTTCACCAATTAGAATTCCTGCACGATATTCTTGAACAAGCATAGAAACTTCAAAATATCCAATTGTATTTGGAAGGAATGAAATTTCACCAGTAACAGGATTCATAGTAAAAGGAACTAAAGTATCAGAATAAGGTAATACATATCCAGCTACGGGTGAAGGCAAAGAAGTTCCGTTTCCTTCTTGTGGAATATCTAACATCCAAGCAATCGAATCTCCATCAACATCAAATGGTAATGGATTATAAGCAAAAGGAACTCCTAATTGAGCTAAAGTAATAGGCTCATTTAAAAATACCGGAGTTGAATTTGTAGAATCTGCCATAAGCTTATTCGCTAAATGGAAAGAACCTGGTGCAGGAATATTTAATATTGCCGCATTTCTACAACAGTCGTCATACCACATATCATAAGTCCCAGTAAAAGGAAGTGCGATTGTATCTGTATAAGTGTATCTCTCAACACCATTTCCAAAAACAAAAACTGGAGATACAGGAACAATATGCGAAGTGTCAAAACCACCTGATGCATAACTATAATAGAAATTTGCAGTCGTATATACTGGAATACCTAAGGTATCACGATATACAGTTAAAGTTACTTCATAAGTTAATCCACCAATGTTTCGAGAAGTCATTTGACCTCCCATTAGATGGGATGCTTGTGCAGCTATTGCTGAGAATAACAGGCAAATTGCTATTAGTAATTGTTTTTTCATTTGGGTATATGTTAAGGTTGACGAATCAAATGTATTAGAAATAATCTAAATAACAAATTTTCCTTTTCAACAACACAAACCTAAAACTCCCATTTGTTACAGACAAGAAGACGTTACTAATAATCAATTAGTTGCATGGTCATAAAGAAGAATTGACGATCTTTGTAAAAGTTCCATTTAAAATTCATTTATTTAAGGCAATATTATTAGAATAATCCAATTAGCCGAAATTACGGATTTCATTGCAGATGATATTTAAACCAAAAATCAATCTCGTTTGGATCGATTCTGAAATAAAAAGGGAGCCCAATAAATAAAAAAATAAAATTTAAGAGAAAATCTTAATTCTGCTAAATTTATACAAAACAACCAAAATTTGACATTCCAAGACTTTAATTTCGAAGAAGCCCTTTTAGAAGGGTTAACATCGATGGGCTTTAACAACCCTACACCTATTCAAGAGCTAGCTATTCCTGTAATTTTAAGCAACCGTGATATTATTGCATGTGCTCAAACAGGAACTGGAAAGACTGCTGCCTACCTTTTGCCAGTAATAAATAAAATTATAAAAGCCCATACCGAAACTATTGATACTTTAATAATTGTTCCCACAAGGGAATTAGCGATTCAAATAGATGAAGCTTTGCAAGGGTTTTCCTATTTCACTCCAATAAGTGCGGTAGCTATTTATGGAGGTACGGGTGGTGGTTCGTTTGAGCAAGAAAGAATTGCATTGAGTGAAGGAGCCAATATTATCATTGCTACTCCTGGCCGATTACTTACTCACTTTAACCAAGGATACGTTAAGATTGATCATTTAAAACATTTAATTTTAGATGAAGCTGATCGTATGTTAGATATGGGTTTTAGTGATGATTTAAATAAAATAATAAGTTTCTTGCCTGTAAATCGTCAATCACTTTTGTTTTCTGCAACCATGCCACCAAAAATTAGAACGATGGCAAATAAAATTCTAAAAGATCCTGAACAAATTAATATTGCCGTATCCAAACCTGCTGAAGGTGTTTTACAAGGAGCCTATTTAATTCATGATGCACAAAAGAACGAACTAATTATAGATTTATTAAAAGGAAAAGAAATCAGTAGTGTTTTAATATTTTCTTCTACTAAAGAAAAGGTAAAAATTCTTGAAAAGGATTTACGAAAATTAAAATTTAATGCCGCTGCTATTCACTCCGATCTCGATCAGCAACAACGTAACGATGTATTGCGCCAATTTCGAAATAACAGTTTGCAGATTCTGGTTGCCACCGATATTTTAAGTCGTGGAATTGATATTGAAAATATTGGGTTAGTAATTAATTATGATGTACCCGGTGATGCGGAAGATTATATACATCGTGTTGGGAGAACAGCGCGTGCTGCATCAACAGGAATAGCATTAACATTTATAAATATTAATGATCAAGGGAAATTTAAAAAGATCGAAGATCTGATTGGTGATGAAATAAAAAAACTTCCATTACCACCACACATTACTGTTGGCCCTGCCTATGAACCTGAGAAAAATAAAGGCAAAGGAAATCATCGACCAAAACATTTCAAAAAAAAGAAAGCTTAAATTACATTTATTAAAATAAAAAAGATTGTGGAGGTTGAACCAAATTTAAAACGCATCAATAAATTTATTAGTGAAACAGGATTTTGCTCCCGGCGAGAAGCTGATCGACTAATTGGAGAAAAAAGAGTCCAAGTGAATGGTGTAGATGCAGAACTTGGAACCAAGGTTGGCAAAAATGACATCGTTAGTATTGATGGAAAAGCATTAAAAGTTGCTGAAGAATTTATCTATATGGCATTCAATAAGCCTGTAGGAGTAACATGCACAACCGACTTAAAAGATAAACACAACATAATAGAATTTATAAATTATCCCAAAAGAATTTTTCCTGTTGGTCGTCTTGACAAACCATCTGAAGGATTAATATTTTTAACGAATGATGGTGATATTGTAAATAAAATTTTACGTGCAGGAAATAATCACGAAAAAGAATACATAGTAAGAGTCGATAGACCAATAACAGAAGATTTCATTGAGAAAATGTCGAATGGAGTTGGAATTTTAGGAACCATCACAAAAAAGTGTTTTGCTAAAATGGAAAGCAGGTATCAGTTCCGTATTATTCTTACACAAGGTCTAAATCGACAAATTAGAAGAATGTGTGAAGCTTTTGGCTATAAAGTTCAAACGTTAAATAGAATTCGTATCATGAATATAACTCTTGATGGAATTACTCAAGGCGAATTTCGACTATTAAAAGAAGAAGAAATTTTTGCAATTAATCAATTAGTTGCTACCTCTATTATGACGGAGGAGGCTTCGTATTTGGATAATGAGATTGAGTGAAATTAAATTCAGAATGCAGAATGCAAAGTTAGGAATGCAGAATTTTGGATTATAGATTTTGGATTATAGATTATAGATTTTAGATTTTAGATTTTAGATTATATACTTTATAATGTGATTCTTTTTAACTTTTGATTGAGTTTCAAATTGGAAATGAATTTATAAGATTACTTTTTGAGGAAATTGTGTTTTCTCTTCCAATAAAGATTCAAGTTAAAATAGAACAGGATTACAAGATTAAATATGATTTAAAGGATTACTTGACAATAAATTCAAAATAAATCGAATTTAAATTTCTCAAGAAAAAAAATAAAAGTTACAGAAGAATACCTCAAGAATTGGATCAAAAATCTACTAAAAACGACTATCTTTATGTCTCACGTTTCATAATTTGTGAATTCTGAATTCTGAATTAAAAAGATACTGCCATCTTAACTTTTTTGTTTTTGATTTTTTCGTTGTTTACTAAGTTTAAAAGTTGTTCAACTTTTTCAGATTTGACTGCAGCGTAGGCGAAATTATCGAGTACTTCTATTTTGCCTAGTTCGTCTTTTTGTAAGTCGCCTTTTTGTAAGAGTAAACCTACGATATCTACTTTATTGATTTTATCTTTTCGTCCTGCTCCAATAAATAAAGTGGTCCACTCGGTAGGGATTGGGAATACAGTTTTATCACTTAAAATTTCTTCGGCAATATCTTCTTTTATAAAGGATGGCTTATGCTCATCTTCAGCTAAAACAAGGTATGCTTTTCCTTTTGCATACATACGAGCGGTACGTCCGTTGCGATGGGTATATGCCTCTTCGTTAATAGGAATTTGGTAGTGAACAACGGTTTCTATTTCTGGAATATCTAAACCACGCGATGCAAGATCAGTAGTAATTAAAATACGATGACTTCCATTACGGAATTTTATTAATGCACGCTCTCTATCTTCCTGCTCCATCCCTCCGTGAAAAATATCATGAAAGATCCCTTTTGCTTTTAACAATTCACTGATACGCTCCACAGCATCACGATGATTACAAAATACTAATGTTGGTTTATTTCCAACTTTACAAATCAACTTAAAAAGTGTTTCCAATTTATCTTTTCCAACTGACCGTACGATTGATAATTTTAAATCAGGAGCACTAGGAATATCTTTAAGATAATTAATCTCCATCGAATTTTTTAAATCTGCGAAAGCAGGAATAACATCCATTTTGGTAGCAGAAGTTAAAATACGACGTTGAACTTTTTTAAGATTAGTTATGATAAACGACATTTCATCTTTAAAACCAAGTTCCAATGCTTTATCAAATTCATCCAACACTAAAAAACGAACATCATTCGTATCAAAACTTTCATTTCGTACATGATAAGCAATACGGCCAGGTGTACCAATTAAAACAGCTGGTGGATCTGACAAATTATTGCGTTCAGTCTTAGTAGCATGACCTCCATAACAACAATTCACTTTATAACCGGTAGACATTAGCTTAAAAACCTGCTCAATTTGAATAGCTAACTCACGCGACGGAACCAATATTAAAGCCTGAACTCCTCTCCTATCTTCATTTATTCGTTTCAATAAAGGAAGCAAAAAACCTAATGTTTTACCTGAACCTGTAGGTGATAAAAGTATAATGTCCTTATCTTCTTTTGCAGCCTCCAAAGTAGTCTTCTGCATTTCATTTAAAGCTGTAATTTTTAAATTTTCCAGCACTTTCTCGATCTTCATTCTAATAAATTTTCTGCGCAAAGGTAGTTAAACAACAAACTAGTGCAATTATAAAATTCATTATTAATTAGTTAGATGTAACAAATTAAATTTTTCATCAAAATTTTTGCTGGTTAATTTATTATTTAGATATTTACCTAATTATATAATGATATAAATGAATATTGCATTTAAAGCCTTGGACGATCCAACTCGTCGAAAGATATTGGAATTGTTGAGGGAAAAAGATCTGACAGCTGGTGAAATTGCAGATGCGTTTGAGATTAGCAAGCCTAGCATATCGCACCATTTAGATTTATTGAGACAAGCTGATATGGTTGTTTCTATTAAAGAAGGACAGTTTATTCGATATTCTTTAAACACGACCGTATTTGATGGAATTATGAAATGGATCCTTGACTTATCACAACAAAAAGATAATAAACCTAGAAAGAAATGAAAACTATAAAAAAGGAATTTATCAATTGGATATTACTAATCCTTCCAATAATTTATATTGCAATTAACTGGTCAGCATTTCCAGAAAGAGTTCCAATTCATTTTAACATTGATGGAGAACCCAATAATTATGCTTCAAAAATTGTTGGTTTAATCTTACTTCCTGGAATAAATATATTCACCTACATTTTAATGTTGATTACACCTATTATTGATCCTCGTAAAAGTAATTATGCATTATTTATAAATAAGTATTCTATAATAAGGACACTTCTTCATTTATTTTTATGCATTGTAATTTTATTAGTTTGTTATTATTCATTGGGTCATAAAATAAATATATCCGAAATAGGCTCTTATTCGATAATAGCAATGTTTTTAATATTAGGAAACTACCTCGGTAATTTGCGTTCCAATTATTTTATTGGAATTCGTGTGCCATGGACATTAGAGAACGAAGAAGTTTGGAATTTAACACATCGATTTGCAGGAAAACTTTGGGTTATTTCATCCCTAATTGCATTAGTTTCTGTTTTTCTATTTAAAGAAAATGAAATCATTTTTCCTATTTATATAACAACAATTGTTATGATACCCATCATTTATTCCTTTATAAAATACAAAGAGATTAATCATAAAAACGTTAATTAATAATTTTCAGAATGAAACAAGTTTTATATACCCTATTATTTTTATTTGCCAACAATCTAAGTTTTCCTCAATCTCGAATGACCCCAGAAAGTGCTGCAGCGGATATTCTTAATAATTTAAATAATAAAGACTTTAAAAAAGTTTCGGTGCTCTTTGATGAGAATATTGCAGCAAAATTAAATGACGTAAAACTAGGGCAAGTTTATGCGTCATTGCTTGAGAAATTTGGATCATTAAAAAACAGTTCAGTATTGCCATCGACAAGGGAATTAGATGGTTCAATAATAGTAGATCAACTTTGTGGATTTGAAAATATGTCGTTAATATGTAGAATAAAATTTAATGACCTAAATAAAATTAGTGCCTTACAATTTGTTCCTCCAGGACAAAAAGTTAGTTATAAAACTCCTGATTATGCAAAACCAGATTCTATAATTGAAAGAGAAATAGAAATTATCAGTGGTGAATATAAACTTCCAGGCATACTTACATTACCTAAAAAGGGAAATAAATTTCCTGTAGTAATACTTGTACATGGATCGGGACCAAATAGTAAAGATGAAAGTATTGGTCCTAATAAAATATTTAAAGATCTAGCTTATGGACTGTCTTCATTGGGAATTGCAGTTATACGATATGATAAAAGAACATTGGTTTATGGTGCCCAAATGATGGAATTGCAGGATAAATTAACAGTAAAAGAAGAAACAACAGACGATGCAAAAGCGGCCATACAATTTGCAAAAACAATTAAAGAAATAGACAGTGAAAAAATATTTGTGTGTGGCCATAGTTTAGGGGGAATGTTAGCTCCTAAAATAGCCGAAGAAAGTCCTGAAATTGCTGGCGCAATCATTATGGCAGGAAATGCAAGGCCACTTCCTGAATTAATTATTGATCAAACTAATTATTTATTGCATCTTGATGAATTTACTGCAGATGATGAAAAGAAATTAGGAGAGGTAAAAAAGCAATGTGTACTTGCTATGAACAAGAATCTAACCTTACAAACATCAACAGAAATTTTACCATTACAAACACCTGCTGCCTATTGGAAATATCTTCAAAATTATAATCAAATATTAGTTGCATCAAAAATTGAAACACCGTTATTAATCCTTCAAGGGCAAAGAGATTATCAAGTTACCCTAAAAGAATTTGAAATATGGAAAGAGACTTTAGTAAATAAAAAAAATACTTCCTTTCATCTTTATGAAAAACTTAACCATCTATTTATAGAAGGTCCGGGAAAAATAAGTACTCCTAAAGAATATGAAGAGCAAGGCAACGTTGCACACTATGTAATCAATGACATTGCTGCATTTGTTTTGGAAAATAAAAAATAAAATACAACTATATTTTCCCTTGTCCGTAAGAACAGATTGAAACCAATATTAGGTTTTAAGGTGAATTTGATGTATCTTTGTCAAATAATGGCGTTTTGCGGGCTATTTAACATGTTTTCCGTAAAATAATTGAGACCAAAAATTTATAGATTTTTGCTATTCAGCTCAATTAAAATCCACCTCTTAAATTGATAGCCTTTAGTCAATTTTTGCTGTTAATCACTTGTTGATTAGCAACGTTAAGCTCTATCTATAATGTAGTGCATGACACAAAAAGACTCTTTCTCATCAGGCTTTTGATTAAGGATCTTTCACTAAGAAAGCCGACATTAATTTATTCAACGAATGAACTTCGATCAATTAAATCTTATTGAGCCAATCCTCATGGCTTTAAAAACAGAGGGCTACACTACCCCTACTCCAATTCAGGAGCAAGCCATTCCAATTTTACTTCAAAAGCATGACTTACTTGGTTGTGCTCAAACAGGAACTGGAAAGACTGCTGCATTTGCAATTCCAATTCTTCAATTGTTACATGAAGAACGCTATGAAGACAAAGGCAACAAAAAAATCAAAGCATTAATTTTAACACCAACTCGTGAATTAGCCATTCAGATCAACGATAGTTTCGCCGCTTATGGAAAACATTGCAATCTTCGTCATGAAGTAATTTTTGGCGGGGTATCACAACTTGCCCAAACGAATTCTTTAAAAAAGGGAGTTGACATTTTAGTTGCAACCCCAGGTAGGTTACTTGACTTAATGAACCAAGGATTTATTTCATTACATCATATTAAATTCTTCGTACTTGATGAAGCGGATCGTATGCTAGACATGGGATTTATTCATGATGTTAAAAAAGTTATAGCAAAATTACCTGCTAAACGTCAAACATTATTTTTCTCAGCTACCATGCCTAATGAAATTCAGAAACTTGCAGATTCGATATTACATCAACCTAAAAAAGTTGAAGTAGCGCCTGTTTCAACAACGGCTGACACTATTGAGCAACATGTATATTTTGTAGAAAAGAAAGATAAAAAATCTCTTTTACTACATTTACTTTCGAATCCTAAAATTGTATCAGCACTAGTATTTACACGAACTAAACACGGTGCTGATAAAGTTGTAAAGGATCTTGTAAAAGCAGGAATAAAATCGGATGCAATACATGGCAACAAATCACAGAATGCACGACAGAGAGCGTTGAATAACTTCAAAGATGGATTGTCACGCGTATTAGTTGCCACAGATATCGCTGCTCGTGGAATTGACATCGATCAACTTTCACATGTATTCAACTATGAGTTGCCAAATATTCCTGAATCGTATGTTCATCGCATTGGAAGAACGGGAAGAGCTGGAGCTAGTGGAATAGCTATTTCATTTTGTGATGAAGAAGAAAAAGAATATCTAAAAGATATTCATAAACTAATTGGGAAATCAATTCCTACAGTTACTGATCATCCTTATCCAATGAGTGATTACATGCCAACTCCAAGATCATCAACACCTGCCAAAAGCGGACATAATAACTCACAAAGAAGATCAGCTCCGCCAAGAAGGCCAAGCAATAATGATCGTCCGTGGTCGAATGATAGACGAGTAAGAAGTACGAATTAATTTAAATTAATTATTAATCAAAAAGCCCTCTGAGTAGAGGGCTTTTTGATTAATAATCATCAGAATACAATTTTAAAAAACTTATCGCTTGTGTTTCCAACGGCGGTGTGTCCATA
>Ga0114969_10001062_pt1 | contig 23485 bp, 29 predicted proteins | sample M_130807_MF_Meta_FD_87316 | JGI IMG/M metagenome (GOLD analysis project Ga0114969, IMG submission 87316) | Freshwater microbial communities from Lake Montjoie, Canada to study carbon cycling - M_130807_MF_MetaG | ecosystem: Environmental > Aquatic > Freshwater > Lake | place: Lake Montjoie...
CAACGGTTGGGGCTGGCAGGCCGAGCCGCTCGGAGCGTCGGGCGATACGGCGGACGGCGATTATCAGGTCGCCGACGGATGCTGCTGGGATGTCGCGTGTGAACCTCATACGTTTAGTCTACTACGACCGTTTACTAGTTGACTATTCCGACGACGGTCATGCCGTCGCCTGGCCGAGGCCGAGAGCGCCGGACCGCATGGCTCCGTGCAGGTTGGCGCCAAGCAGATCGGCGCCACGCAGGTCGGCGCCACGCAGATCGGCATGGCGCAGGTTGGCACCACGCATGTCGGCACCACGCAAATAGGCGCCACGCAGATAAGCGCCGGACAGGTTGGCGCCGGCCAGGTCGGCGCCGAGCAGGCACGCGTAAGCCAGGTGGGCACCGTGCAGATCGGCGCCGGACAGGTCGGCGTCCCCCAGGTCGGCGTCCCCCAGGTCCGGCAGTTTGCCGGCAGCGCGGTCTGCTGCGACTTTGGCGATGGCCTCGGCGCCGGTCATGCCGTCGCCTGATAGTGGATCTCGCGGCCGTGGACGAGCAGCGGGACGTCGGCGACGACAGACACCCGACCGGTAAACGGCACCGGCCAGAACGCTACGGCGCTGACCTCGACCGTGTTGACGACAGCGCCGTCGGGCCCGGTGCAGTGCACGTCGGCTTTGATCGGCGTCGCCTGCGGGTCGACCGGCATGATCGTCACCCACGACTGGACGGCGGTCCCGCCGAGCTGCGCCGGGCCCGAGATTGCGAGGTCCCAAACGGTGCGATTATTGAACTGGGTCGGTCGCTCGGTGGCTTCGATGATGGTTAGCGCCATGTCTTGATCTCCTGTGATGGATGGTGTCGGGGGTGCCGGTGGTGCCGGCGGGATCGGGTGGAGGAGCGCCGCCACCTGGGCGACGACAGCGTCGAGCGGATAGTCGGGCCCGCAGTCCCAGTGGTCGGACAGGCCGAACGCCTCGGACACGCAGACGTGGGTGGTGATCCCGGCGGCGCCAGACAGGACGCCGGCGGTGTCGAGGGCGACTGGCGGGATGTTCCACCGTTCGCAGATCCCGGCGACGAGCGGCACCAGCTGGCCGGTCATCATCTGCTGCGGGCCTACGCCAGCCCAGCCGTCGGCGTCGAGGCGCGCGTAGGCGGCCTGTTCGATCTGGATGCCGTCCGCATTCGCGCCGGGCGCAGCCCACGCCGTGTCCTCCTCTTGCACGCCTTGCACCGTCGCTTCGGGGTCCACGCAGTAATGCGCCGACGCCTGCACCTCGGGTCGGGCCAAATAGGTGGCGATGGCGACCGCCCGGCCCGGTTCACACTGCGTCTCGGCGGTGTGCAGCACGACGAGTCGCACCGGCTTGATCCGACCGGCGCGGTAGTTCGGGCTGGGGATCTGCGGGTAGCCGGTCATCGCGTCCACCAGTCGTCGTCGACGCGGACGGTCTGCCCGATGCGACGGGCGCTGCGCCGCCGGCGGAGCTGATCGAGCTCGTCGTGTCGGGCGCGTCGGTCGGCGTGGCGGACGGCGACGATGCCGACGACAGCGACCAGGGCGAGGACCACGCCGAGGGCGCTCACCGGCCGAACCGCCGGCGGAACGCCGCCTCGGTGAGCGGGTATCCGTTGAGGTCGTAAGCGGCCTGGGCCACGTCGAAATAGCTGTGATAAGACAGCGCGCCGGGCCCGTGCTGCGGCAGGGCGGCAAACCAGTCGACCATCTGCTCGACGAACTGCGGGACATCCTGGCTGCCGTTCGCCCATTCGGCGTAGCTCACCGGTTTGCCGTGCGCCCGTGCGAAGTTGAGGTGCGCCTGGAGGAGCGGCTGCAGCTTGCGCTGCCAGGTCGTGGCGAACGGCGGCGGGGTCTTGCCGGCCGCCTTGTTGTAAATGTCCAAGCCGATCACGTCGACGTAGGCGTCGCCCGGATAGGCGAGCGACGACCACTCGGCGAATCCTGCGGTCGCGCTGTTGTATTCGAAACGCAGCCCAGGCGCAGCCCTCATCATCAGGTCGTGAACATGACAGAACGCAGCTTTGTAGGCGAAGGCGTTGCCGACCGCCGACCACGGATACCAGGCGCCGGTCTGCTCGTGGCCGAGGCGGATGATGTCGCCGCCATGCCCGCCGGCGACCATCGCCTGCGCCGCCGCGACGTACTGCTTGTCCCACTGCCCGCCGGTGGTGCCGAGCAGCAGCCGGCGGATCTCGGCCTGGCCGGCTGCGGTCTTGGCGTTGATCCCGCGGCCGAACGCCAGCGGCACCGTCATCACGACCCGCAGCCGCTGGGAGATGTCCGCCGGGATGCCGTTCTTCGCCTTCGGGTTCATCAACGCTGCCACGTTGCTAAGCATCGTGTCCGCCCCGTCGCGGCTGGTCATCAGCACGGTGGTGCCGATCGGCCGGCCGAGCCACTGCTCAGCCTCACGGAACCGGGCGGTGTTCCACAGCCCGCTGAACGGGCGCAAACCAAACGTCGTGTCTGTAGTGGTCATGCGACTTCTTCCTGTTGCGTTGGAACCGGACGGCCGATCGGTGCGCCGGTAAGCGTCAGCGTCATCGGATGACGCAGACCTTGCGGACGCCGGGCTGCTGTGCCGCCCAGGAGCCGGGGGTGGTCACGTCGCCGTCGGCGTCGATAAGGATGTGGCCTCCGTCGGTGGCTTGCGACGCCCACCACTGCTGCGGAGTGGCGGACGACCAGACGAGTTCGCCGGTGTCGCTGTCGAGCACCTCGGCGTCGAGGCCGTAAGCGCCGTTGGGGACGGGACCGTCGACGGCGGTGGCGCCGGTCTCGGCGTTGATCCACCGGCCGGACGGCTGGCCGTTGCTGCCCCACTCGGGCTGCGACGGGCACACCGGGACCATCATGGTGCCGGTGTGCCAGACGAACACGGGGAAGTCTGTGCCGCCAGAGAAGCCGACGGTCCATCCGAGCGGAAAATCGTCGGTTTCGACGGCGAGGTCGAACGGCTGGCCGGTGTGATCGCGGTAGGTGCCGTCGGTGTAGTTGGTGTAGGTCATGGTGGTGTCCTGTCTGCTGCGTAGTCCTGGTTGGACTCGGCGGGGTCCGGCCCGCAGGCCGGGCCCCATCGGGCACCTCCAGATCAGCCGTAGTAAGCGGCGTGCGCCTCGGCGAGAGCGGCGTCGGCGGCAGCGACGACAGGCTTGGCAGCGTTGGCCGCAGCGACGGCGACGTTGCAGGCGGCGAAAGCCCGCACGTAGGCGAACTCGGCTGCGTTGCTTGCGGCCTGCGCAGCTTTGGCGACCTTCTTGGCAGCAGCCTTGTCGGCGGGAGCGGCATCATCGACGGCGGCCACGGCGGCATCCAAGACGGCGTAGGCGTCGCGGTTCCGGCGTGAGGCACGGTTCCGCTCGGCGCTAGCGGAGGTTAGGGCTTCCCTGGCGGTCAAGTAGGCATCTTTGGCTGCGGTCAAGGCTGTCTGGGCTGCGATCCAGACGGCGGCTTCGGGGCGAGCGGTGTAGGTCATGGGTGTACTATACCGCTATTCCCACGGATTAGTCAACCGAAATTATCGGCCGTCGCCGTCCTGCTGCGCCAGGCGCGCCTCGAGGTCGGTGATCCTCGCCGCCATCCGTGTCCGCTCGGCGTCCATCCCATCCATGCGGGCATCTTCCCGCGCTTCGAGCTCGCGGACGCGACCACGCAGACCCTTCACGTCGGCCAACAGGACCCGGACGACCATCGTCGTTATCGCGACGGTCGCCCCGGCGACGGCGGTGGCGGCGACCGTCGACGCTGTCACCCCGTCGGCGAGGCCGAGCATGGTGCCCGTCGCCGCCGACGAGATCCCGATGAGCGCAGCCGGCCGACGGTCGATCAGCCCTTCGACGAGGGACGTGGTCCGCTCGACCGCTGCCATCGCCACGTCACTCTGCCCTGCGTGGCAGCAGCGCAGCCGACGCCGGATCACCGACACGGCTGGCGGCGAACCCTTTGACGACGGCGAGGGCGGCGGCGACACCGGCGACAGCGGCACGCTGCGCCAGGCCGACATCGGTCAGGTCAGCCCACGACGAGACCACCCACACCGACAGGAACGCCTGCACGAACGTGAGCGAGGCCCGTTCGGCGACATCGAGGAGCAGCCGGCGGGTCACTTGGCAACCTCGATCTGCCAGACGCCGAGCCGGTCGAGGCCGCTGGACGTGGCGGCGACCCGCAGCACCGCCGGGCCCACCGACAAATTGTCCAGCGACCCGGCCGAGAACGACATTGACAGGGTCGACACGTCGGCGCTGCTGCCGGTGTCGGCTGTCGGCGAGGCGTTGGCGGTGACGGTGGCGCCGGTGAGCGTGGCGGTGGTGCCGTCCTGCTCAAGGGTGACCACGAAGGTCCACGTGCCGACGGTCAGGTCGACGGCAGCGGCGGTCGAGTCGAGCCAGAACAGGCTCAGCCCTGGCCGTTCCCGGCCGACATAGATCGTCGTTCGCATCAGTGCTCCCTCATGGTTGCGGTGACTAGCTCGCGATGTTGCGCTCGGCTGCGGTCGCGTTGCGTCGCCCGGCATTGCTCGGCGGTTGTGGCCCGGCATTGCTCGGCGGTTGTGGCCCGGCATTGCTCGGAGAACGTTGAGCGGACGGCGCCGACGTCGAGGACGAGGACGTCGCCAGTGGCGACGACGGTGACGGCGCCGAGGGTGACGGCGACGGTGCCGCTCGCCGAGCCGGTGGTGCCGGTGACGGTGCCGGTGACGGCGGCGAGGGTGGCTGCGGTGGTGCCGGCGGCGGAGCCGGTGTTGCCTGTCGCCGTGCCGGTGGTGTCGGCGAGGGTGACCGCCGTGGTGCCGCTCGCCGAGCCGGTGCTGCCAGTCGCAGACCCGGCGGTGTCGCCGAGGGTGACCCCGACGGTGCCGGTAGTCGAGGCGGAGCCGGTGCTGCCGGTGGCGGACCCGGTGGTGGCGCCAAGCGTGACCGCGACGGTGCCGCTGGCGGAGCCGGTGTTGCCTGTCGCGGACCCGGTGGTGGCGGCGAGCGTGACCGCGACGGTGCCGCTAGCCGAGCCGGTGCTGCCGCTGGCCGATCCGGTGGTGGCGGCGAGAGTGACCGCCGTGGTGCCGCTAGCCGAGCCGGTCGACCCTGTCGCCGACCCGGTGGTGTCGGCGAGGGTGACCGCCGTGGTGCCGCTAGCGGAGCCGGTCGACCCGGTCGCAGACCCGGTGGTGGCGGCGAGGGTGACGGCGACGGTGCCGCTAGCGGAGCCGGTCGACCCTGTCGCAGATCCTGTGCTGTCGGCGAGGGTGACGGCGACGGTGCCGCTAGCGGAGCCGGTGCTGCCGCTGGCCGACCCGGTGGTGGCGGCGAGGGTGACGGCGACGGTGCCGCTAGCCGAGCCTGTGCTGCCAGTCGCCGACCCGGTGGTGTCGGCGAGGGTGACGGCCGTGGTGCCGGTGGTCGAGGCGGACGCTATCGACCCGGTGGCAGATCCGGTGGTGTCGCCAAGCGTGACCGCGACGGTGCCGCTCGCAGAGCCGGTGTTGCCTGTCGCAGATCCGGTGGTGGCGGCGAGGGTGACCGCAACGGTGCCGGTGGTCGACCTGGTGCCTGTCGCAGACCCGGTGGTGTTGGCGAGGGTGACCGCCGTGGTGCCGGTGGTCGACCTGGTGCCGGTCGCCGATCCGGTGGTGGCGGCGAGGGTGACCGCAGTGGTGCCCGTGAACCGGGTGGCGGCGATCGACGCCACCACATACGACCGGTCGGTCGTGGTGTTGGTTTGCGACATCGTCACAGACCCGGCGGACACCCCGGCCTTGTAACTGCTGACACGACGGCGGGTGGCCGCAGCGTTGAACAGCTGCGTTTGACCGGCGCCGAGCGCCCACCCGGCGTCGCTGTTGTTGAACATCGCCACGTCGACGACAAGAGCGCCAGCGGTGGCTGTCACCGACAGCGACGGGTTAGCTCCAGACGCCGCGGACGTGGTGTTAGTGGCTTCGGCGGTGCCCGTCGCTGCGCCCGTCAAAACGAAACAGCCGTTGCCTACGAACCCGGGACTGGCACCAACGTAGTCAATGGTGATGTTCACCGTGCCCGTTGCCGGCGCGTCGAGATACCAAACTTCGGCGCGTGTGTCGCCCAGAAAATCAGCGAACGCTACGCGCGTGAAGTTTTGCACTCCTCGAACAACCGAGGCGATCTCGCGTTCCGTGTCGCTGGTGTCTCGCGTCGCGGAGACAAAGACAATTTTCTGGGCGGTGGACGCGACAACCACCGACGCCAACGACAGCGCAGACGTGCCGGTGTTGGTGCTGTCAATCGTTATCGCCACCGCAGCACCTCCTCAGCGTCGCCGTCGTTGCGCCCGCAGCACGCCACCGGGCCCGAATGCGTCAGGCGTTGCCAGCGGTGAACGTCGCCGCAGTGATCTGCACGATCGCAGCCGAGGTGATCGACACCGAGTTGAGATTGAGGTCTGCGCCGCTGGTGCCGACAGTGCCGTCGATGCACGCAACGCTGCCCGAGGTGAGGATGCGGAACCACGCGGCCGTGCCGGTGTTGTCCGCCGACGAGTCCTGCGTGATCGCGCTCAGGGTAAGCACGCCGCTGGCAGCCGCCGCAGCGAACTGCGACGCGTTGCAGGTCAGCTCGGCAAGCAGCACCTGGGTGGTGATCGCGGTCCCCGGCCCGGCGGGCTGGGTGCCGTCATAAATCCGCCACTTTGCCGACGTGCCGGCGGCGGTCGTGATGGCGTCGAGCATCCCGTTACGCACAGCGGTGGACAATTTTATGTTGTTAGCCATCGCTGGCCTCCTTCATGCCGCCATCGGCGGCGATCATTGCGTCAATGTCGACACCCAACGCGTGCGCCAGGTCGACGATGTCTGCGTCGGACAACTGCACCTGCATGGTGCCGGTGATGATCTGCGGCTCGGCCATCAGAACATCGTACAGCGCTGCCCGGCACCCGTTATCCGACGGCATCAGGCTCGCTAGGCGACTTCAGCTCGGATCGACACCGACATCCGGTCGTTGACTGCGAAAATGAACGGGTTGCCGTATGTCGCAGCGTTCCACGGCGACGCGGCGTCGGTCAGCCAAAGGTTCCCGAACCCTGCGTCGATGTAGCAGGAGCCGTAGTTCCAACCGCCGAACGAATCATCCCAATAGCTGGCGACACCTCGCTGGATGCTGCCGACCGGGCCGACGCCACCGAGGCTTGCCGGCAGAAGAAACGCATAGTTTCCGGTGCCGAAAGTGGTGGTGGACCCTGCGGTGAGGCTCACCGTGAGGTCGAGCGAAGTCCCCAGCCGGCGGAAACGGCAGTCCAACGATCCGTTCCCGAGGACAGGTTGCGTGCCGGTCGACGCCCAGGTGATCGCCGTTGTCTGCCACGCCGACCAGTTGAGCCGAGGGCCGAGGTCGGTGCGGAGGGCGAGATCGTCGCCGGACACGTACCGCTGGTTGGCGCCGATTTCGATAGTGGCGTCGCCGTCCTCCGGCATGATGTACGGGGTGATGTCGTGCCACGCGATCCCGCTAGCGCCGTTGTCAACCCTGAGCCCGACGCCCATCCCGGACCGCACCGGCCATGTCTGCCCGTAGCAGCGGACGTAGATCGGTCGCATGATCTCGCCGTGATACGTGATCGGCGAAGCGGTCACGTCCTCCAGCCCGTTGTCCGGGTCGAAAATGTAGACACCGTCGCCGACATCCAGCTTGCCGCTCACGTCGTACTCAGCGCTTGAAATGCTGATCTCGTTGCGTTGACCGTCCAACCTCGCCAGGAACGCTGCGGCTGTGTCTGCGGCAGCATCGAAAGGTACGTCGTTCGCTTCGATGACGCGCGTCACGGTGAGCGTGCCTCCGCAGTAGCTACTGGCGCCGCCGACCACTGCCGCCGCCGACGAGCCGAGCAGCGCCACTTTCGACGCGTAAGACTGCACGTCGGCCGCTGCGGACAACGCTCCGGTAATCCCACGATATGAGCCGTACTTGTTGAGACCGCGACCTTGCGCTTTGGGGGAGATCAACGCGAAGTTGATGCCACCGTAAATGGCGGTGGCGGTGCTCATGTCGAGGGTCATAGTGCTGGTGCGATGGTCGATCCGCCACTCGCCATCCCAGTACGCTGTCGCCGCTTCAAGAACCTCTCGGGGGGTCACGTACTGATAGCTGCCGTGCATCGTGCCGGCCATGCTTGTGGTGATCCCACGCGAAAAGTAGGTGCCTTGGAGGATGGCGTCGAGCCACTGGTTGGCGGTGTAGCCGTCGGTTTCGATCGCAGCGGTCGGGAGGATCGACGCAGCAATGTGATAGCTGCGGCCCTCGTCGTCGCCGAGGAGGAGCGCCAGGCCGGAGCCGCTGATCGTGAGCTGTTGCGCTCCCGGCGAGGTGACCACACCCATCCAACGTGCCGCAGCTCGCAGCGTCGAGTCGGTGCCGCCCTCGATCAGCCGGCTGGTGGGGAACACTGCGACCATCGAGAACGGTTCGATCAGATCGCGAACACGTTTCGGGGTGTCGGCCCGCAGGGTGAGATCCCACGACCCGGTCGCCTGGAGCCGTTCGGTGATCATCGGAGGACTGCCCGCACGGTTTCGGCTCGCCCGCAGAACAGTTCGTAGGCGACGCATTGCGCCGTGTTCGGCGTGGTAGCCGAGGTGCCGTCAACCTCCGAGCCGATCCCCCACAACTGGGCTGCCGCCGTTGACCCGCCCGTCACTGCGCCGGTGGTGACGTTGATCGACGGGGCGCCGGTGGTGGCGACCACCCAACGGTTGCCGGACGCGTCGTTGGATGTCTGCCGGGCGAAGTTTGTGAGGTTGGTGGCCGCAGAGCTTGAGCTCGGGGCGATCGCCCACGTAGCGTCAAACTCGGCGTCCACATACGCTTCAACGATCCGGCCGCCACGTTTCACCGTCAACGTCAGCCAGCATCTGCCCCGACGGGTCCCTCCTATGGTGATCTCGTCGCCGACGATCCGCACGACGGCGATCTCCGGCCGGTTTGCAAGGACTGTGATCGCTGAGGTGGTTGAGCTCGCCGACCACGAAAACGAGTTGGCTGCGATGGTGCCGGTGATCCCCCAGGTGGCCGGCCCGACGGTGACCCATGCGCTGGTGTCGTACGCCTGGACGATCAGCACGCCGCTCGCGTTGAACCGCGCCCGGACGATGCCGTTGGATAGCTGGAAGTTGGTGTCGATGCTCGGCTCCATCGACCGGCCGAGGCAAAGCGTGTCCGCGACGCCAGCGTAGGTGCCTTTGATGGTGCAGGCGCCGTCGTAGGCGTCTGACGTGCCGACCGCAAAATAGTGGTAGAGCGTGCCGGGCATGTTGCTGAAAAGGTCGCCCCACAGCACACGCACGCTGCCAGAGTCAGACGCCCGGGTGACCACCGCTTTGCCGCGACGAGTGTCGTCGCCGCTGTCCACGTCGGTCGCTGCGGCCGGGACACCGCAGATCGCCCCGTTGGCGTCCCCGGCGGCGTTGAGCGTGGCGTCAGTCGGGCCGCCGGTGACAGCACCGTAGGAGGTGACAACCTCGAACGACGGCATCGAGCTTTCGCCGACCCGCTCAAGGTCGGCGGCCCAAGTCGCATAACCGTCGTTGAGGGAAACCGCCGTGTATTCGACGGTGCCGCCGAGTACCCGATAATGCCCGTTGATGCTGGCGTCCTCAGTCCACGTGACAGCCACCGACGGCTCGTCGAGCGACCCGGCGAGCGAAACGAGCCGCTCTCGGACCGCAGCCGCCGTGCCTCTACGGCTAGCGGAGGCGACGGCGCCGAGGTACAAGTCGCCGCTCAAACTGAGTTGCTGCGGGCCGGACCAGCTCGCCGCCGACACGTCAACGTCGACCCCATCAAACGCCCGACCGATTGTGAGGATCGCCATTACCGTTTGCTCCGTTCGAGGTTCCGCGAGTGCGGAGCGAGGCTGGTCGCGATCTGCCGGCCGTCGAGATAGGTCTGCACGACGATCGGGCTGGCACTCCAGCCGCCGCCGGCGCCAGGGAGTTGCGCCGGGGTGAACCCACCCATCCCAACCGACGGCACGGCCGCAAACGCAAGCCGACCGGACGCCCCGGAAACCATCGCTCGCCCTCGGTCCATTCCGACCATCAGACCTTCAGCGACTCCCATGCCCAGCTTTGCGGTCACCTTCGACGGGCTGCTGATATGTAACGCGTCCTTGATCGGCCCGACTATCTTGTCCCGCACCAGATCCCCAACGGCAGCGGCCAGCTTCCAACCCAGATCGCCCAGCCCTCTGATAAGACCGGTGATGATCTCCAAGGCGATGTCGCCCATCCAGTTCATCGCCCCAGAGAACGCGTTGTAAATCGCAACCGACGCATCAAGCCCGAACGACGCCAGTTTCGGGATGGCATCTGTGACCATCCACTTGAGTGCCACTATGAACGCATCGCCAACCTTTTCGCTGGCCGACCGGCCGAAGTTGTACATCGCCGGCAACGCGTCGGTCACTATCCACACAGCGAACTTGGCGAGCCAGGCAGGCAGATTGTCGGCGAGGTATTCGGCAGAATCCAACACCCAGCCGGCGAGCTTTACCGCCAGTTCGGCGCCTTTGACGATCAGCCAAGGGTACGCCTCGCTCAGCAGCCACCACTCAAACTTGGCGAGCCACACAACCAGATTGACCACAAGATCGGCCGCTGCGCCGACAACCCAGCCGACCAAACCGAATGCCAGTTTGTTGCCCTCAATAATCAGCCACGGCAAAGCGGTGCCGACGATCCACTCAGTTAGGGCTCCAAGCCATCCGGGCAACTTGTCGATCAACGTCTTGGTCCCGGTTGCAACCCAGTCGCCGAACGCCGAAGCCAGCTCGGGGATCTTCTTCACTATGACCGTTGCGAGCTGCCCGGCTTTCTCGCCGATCCAAGGCAGGGCCGTGCCGGTGATCCAGTTCCCGACAGCGTTCAATCCTTGCTGCATCAAAGCCCACAACTTGCCCAGCCCGTTCTGAACACCGTCCCACACTTTGGCGAAGGCATCGCCGATCGCTCCGCTGCGGAACACGCCGACGACGGTGTCCCACGCACCTTTGATCGCCCGGGCGACAGTATTGACAGCATTGCGGAACGTTTCCGAATGCTTGTACGCCATGTACAGGCCGATACCGACGGCAGCGATAGCTGCGACCCACAACCCGATCGGGTTGGCAAGCATCGCAATGTTCAACACCTTGAACGCTACGCCCAGTCCTTTGACGGCCGTGACCGCGTTGTTGACCGCCCCAACTGTTCGGAACGCTCCGAACGCACCGGCGGCCGCAGGCCCGAAGATCAACAGCAACTGGTTTATCTGGCTCCAGTTGTCCATAATCCAGCCGCCCGCCAGTTTGATCCCTTCCCACGCGTAGCGGGCGTCAACGCCCAGCGTGCTCAGAGTGCCGCTGAACCCCTCAAACGGCCCGGTCCCGGTCTGGAATGCGGTGACGACGATTGCTACTCCGCCGGCGATCTGCGTAATCAGATCCCAAGCGATCGACGCTGCGAACCCGAGGCGTTCCATGAAACCGGGGAACCCGGAGGATGTGATGTCGCCATCTGCGGCCTTGAACGACGCCACGAAAGCGGTGATACCGCCGGCAATCTCTTGCGAGATGATCGGCCCGAACTTCTCCAGAATCGGCATCAGTTTCGTGGAGAGGGTCGTAGCGACCGAAAGAACCGACGGCAAGAACGCAGTGCCCATCGCCTCTTTGAGGTTTGTGAACTGTGCTGAGAGGATGCGCTGCTTGTTCGCTAGGCCATCCGACGTGCGCGCGAAGTCTCCTTGCGCTGCGCCGGTCTGCTTGAAAATCAGAGACTGTGCGGCGAGGACTTTCTGCTGTGGCGTCAACGCGTTCTTAGTGGACGAGATAATGCCCATCGCTAGGGCTTCTTGCCGCATCGACGTGTCATCGAGGAGCACGCCGTAACGGCGCATCGGTTCGGCTTCACCACGCAACGCAGACCCGATCGCCTGGATTGCGTCCTCGGGCGACGTGTTACTGAACGACGCCAGGTCAGACGACAAGCCCACAAGGTCGGTGGAGAACTTCGCTAGCGGCGTGCCGGTCAATCCGGCGCTCTTACCGAACGTCGCGAACGTCGCCGCTGCGTCCATCGCCTGCTGCTTGGACTGGCCGAGCCCCAGGGCTGCCGTTGATGCGAACGTGGTGATCTGCCCAGCGGCATCGCCGAACAGTACGTTGACTTTCGACACGGTCTCGGACATGTCAGATGCCGCGCCGATGGAATCCTTCAGGAACCCACCTGCCGCTCGGAACCCCGTTTTGATGCCGTCGGCGAGAAGGTTTCCGGCGGCGACCGACAGGGCGGAAACCTTGCTGCCGAAACCTTTGAGCGTGCCGATCGAGTCGTCGGTTGCTTTCTGGAGCCCGGACTGGTCGCCGGTAATCCGTATTACCAGCTCTTTAGCCACCGGTCACCTCGCGCTTTGCATCATCACGGACCCGCCGATCGGCGGCAGTTTCTTGAGTCGGCCGAGGAACTGGTCGATCTCCGTGCGGGTCAGCTCGTCGAGGTCGGCTGGGCGGAGTCCGAACCAGTGCGCCAACTCGGGCACGACAGCTACGAGGGCATCTCGGGCTGTGCCGGGAAAGGGTCGCCGGCGTCCTCCTCGGCGATCAGCTCCGCAGCCAGGTCGCCGTCGTTCTCGGACCATGCCCGATCCAAGTCGTTTTCAACGGTCGCATAGTCAACGGTTTCGCCGGCTTGGAGTCGGGCGAGGAACATGACTGCCGACACCCCGAACATCGCCCCACGCTGCAACGCTTGCAACGCGTCGTTGACGGTGATCCCGGCGCCAGCCCACAAGGCTCGCTCCTGCGCGCCTTTCAACGCGCCCATGTCGAACCGGTAGGTCACTCCTTCAAGGCGGAACGTGATGGCCTTGCTAACGGTCTGCTTTGCTAGGCGAGGCGGTGGCATTGAATCTCGTTTCGTTTACGGGGTGGCGTCGGCCGTGCGGTAGGCGAGACCGCAGGTGCTGCCGGCGCTGGTGGGGACCAGCGCCCTGCCTTTGACGCTAATGGTCGTCATGTCCGGGCCCGAAACGTTCGGGTTGGCCTCGTCGAAGCGGACGGCGCTCATGGTGATCGTCAAGCCAGGATAGGTGGTGGCGCCGAGCAGCGTCGGACCGTTGCATGTGATGACCACCGCTTCCACCGAATCGGCAGCGGTGGCGGCCAGGCCGGCAGTCGTCCAGATCTTCTGGGCGAAACCGACTGTCGCAGCCGGAGTGCCGTCGATGAGCGCCTCAAAGTCGCACGTCGCCTCAAACATGATCTCGCGCATCGACGCTTCGACCGGTTCGCGTCGGGCGTAGCTGCTGCGGATCATCAGACGGTCGTCTTTCAGCCCGTTGTTGCACGACACAGTCCAGTTGGTGACCGGCAGGCTCAGCCCGCCGACCGTAATAGAGCTTGCGCCCCACGGCAGAAACTCCATGCCTGCGGTATAGCTGGCGCTGGCAAGCGACGTGGTTTGCAGCATCGCCTCAAACGACATGTCCGCCGACATCATCACGATGCCGCCCTGCTCCTGGGTGAGCGACCAGTTGCCGATCTTCCCGCCTTCGTAGGTGAACGGCGCGTTGGTGTCGCCGCACGCCCCGTACGGCCGGTTGAGTTGCAGTGTGAAGCCTTTACCGCACAACGATCCGACGTCAGCGGAGTGCGTGTAAGTCGAGTCGACGATGGACGAGGTGGTGACAGTCCCGCCGACGAGGTGCTCCAACCACAAGCCCCATTCTTTGGTCATCACCGGAACACTGACGCTGCCCGCATGGCCGGTTATGCCTCGAACCCAGCGGTCCTGCCGTTGGGTTCGGGTCGTGGTCCGCATGGCGGGCGGTTCGATCAGAGAGACCTCTGCGACGACCGATTCGTTTTCGAACTCGAAGAACGTGTCGACGACAACCGGGGTGCCCCAGGTCGATTCGGTTTTCACGCCCAGCTGGGTGTTCATCGGCATTGGACTAGGACTCCTTCGCGGCCGTGGCCGCCTTCAGGTCGACAAGCTCCCAGCTCGCTTGCTCGGCGAGCGACTCGGCGAGGGATGACGGCAGGTCGACAGTGCTGCCATGCTCGACGGTGATCCATCGGCCGGGAGGATGCTCGATCTCTCGGGCTGCTCCAGTCCGATGCACGTTTTTTACTTGCTTCAAAGCCATGCTTCAGCACCTCGCCAGGATTCTTAGGGACAGTTCGCCGACGACGCATTCCATGTCGTTGATGGTCATTGTCCGCACCGTTCCGGTTTGGGCGCTGACCGAACAGGCCGTGCCGTTGGCGCTGATGTTGTCGCCGAGCAAAGTGCGGATGGAACGAGGTTCGGTCGGCCCGCACGAAAGCAGGTCGTCGATCTCGTCCATCACCCGTTGTGACCCGGATTGCTGCGGCGGGACGATCAGGATTCGCATTCGCACGTCGTTACGGTTGGTGAGCCCGGCAGCCTCGGCGTAGGTGACGTAACTGTCGTCTGGGGCGATGACGAGAGCGGTCACGCCCGACGCCGAGAGGCTGTCAGGGATTGACGCGAACACGCGGCATCCGTCGATTTGATTGAGCACGGTGGCGATGCCCTGGCGGATCGCTGCCAGGTTCATAGCAGGCCTTCGATTTCGTACTTCGTTTGGATCGCCAGGTTGTACGCGTCGATCACGTCGCTCCGGCGAGCGTCGATCGCCTTATAGATAAACGGGTTCGGTTTGATCGGCCCGCCACGAATCGCGTGCCGTTTCAGCGAGCCGTCCTTGCGTTTCGCTGCGAGGCTGCGCGTCCCTGCACGTTTCAGTGCCTTGTCTCCGATGCCCGCAGTGCCGACCAGACGGCTCGCAAGCACCAACTGCTTGCCGCGTGTCCGTGATCCGCCTGTCAGCCTGCCTGCGCCGAGACCGCGCGTCGCCCATCCAAAGTGGATGACACCCGCGTACGGAACACCCACCTTCTTGCCGGCGAGAATGTAGCCGTACTGCGGCGACGACTTAGCCAAAATCGAGTTTCGCAGCCTGCCGGACCGCACTGGGGCGAGCGTCTTGCTCGGCGGAATCAGCTGTTGCTCGACAATCATCCGGTTCAGTTTCGCTGCTGCGTCCGAGTCGCCGCCAGCTCGGCGTAGCGCCTGCTGCGCGTCGATCAGCCCTTGCATCTCGAAACTGAACGTCGGTCTGACGGACACGTCAGCCGATCCCGGTCATCGTCGTGCCCGCCCGATACGGCGCGAGCAAATCTCGCACGGCTTCGTCATCGGTGATCGCAGCAGAGAAAAACCCGTCGACGCCGGAACGGCCTGTCATCGTCGCCCGGCGCTGATGCCAGGCGACGGTGAGCATGATCGTCGCCATCTTCACGCCTGTTGGGACAGCCGGCCAGCCCCAGCGGGCTGTCACCTGCACTCGGGCGCGTCCCGAGCCGCCGACAGGCCAGCGGTAGTCGCCGACGGCCCGCAGATGGGTGCCAGGCCAAGAGATACTGCCGACGCCAGCCGAGTTGAGCGGCTCGACCTGCCAGTCTGCGCTGGCCCACGTCACCTCGAACGTGCCGTCGTCGTCGTCGTCGGCCGCTACGGTCAAGCCGGCGGTGGTACCGATCGTGGAACTCAACGCAGACAGGTCGAGGAGATAACGGTTGACCGGCGCGAACACTCGGGCGCTAGCGGACGCTGCCAGGTCGAAGTTTGTGCCGCACCAGGCTGACACCGCGTCGCTAGCAGCATTCCGGGACAGCTCCAGTTGCGTGTCGTCCACAGTGTCGTGAACGCCGAGCCATGACCGCACGTCGGCGAGCGTTGCGTAAGCCATCGGTCAGCTTCTGCGGGTGCGGGTGCGGGTGCGGGTGCGTTGCGGGGAGCCCTCCGACGAGGTGCTCGCCTCGCCGGAGGGCGTTACGGCGACACCGCCCGAATCGCCGTGATCGTCGGATGGTCCGCCACCGACAGCAGACTTGGCGTCGCCGTTGCCGACGAGCGCCTTGGCCTCCCAGTCGGGCAGGTCGATCTCCCCGCCTGCCGCCGGCCACCGCAAACCGTCTCGCAAGCCGGTGATCTGACGGACCATCCGCACTATCACTGAGGCAGGACCCTCGCCTGACCGCGAACCACCAAAGCCGCATAGACGCCACCGGTCGCCGGTGAACCGGTCACGGTGATAACAGGGCGGACGTATCGGCTGCGGCCGATGTAGCCGATCTCCTGGTTGGTGCTGGCGGTCAGCGCAGCGTGGGTGCCGCTCAGATTCGCCGCCGCCACGTCCGTGAAAGTCGAGTTGTCGTCCGACTCTTGCAGCTTCGGCGTGTGGGTGCCATCGGTGATCGCTCCGACGTTCCAAACGACCATCGCAGCGCCGAAGCCCTGAAGGTCGACGCCGGTACCGTTGGCGGTCGCCGTCCGGGCGGCTGGCGCCAAACTCGTCGCCGAGGCCAGGTCCTTGTTGAGATCATTACGAAATGCCATGTCGACTCCTTTAGACCTGAACCAGAAGCTTGCAGGCGCTGGTGTCCTGCACCAGACCGTCGTGACGGCCCATCGACACGAAACCGACCTGGGCGTAGTCGGCGTAACGCTCGGTGAGCCGCATCAACTGGCCGCCGGCCACCGACCGATGGACGTAACAGGCTCGGAAGTCGCCGAAGGCCATCGTCTTTTTGGTCGTGGCGACCGTGGAGTCCATGTCGTTGTTGACGACGAACGGACGGCCGTTGATGGTGTTCGGCTCGCCGACCCGATACGAGACCTGGAAGATGGGCATTCCGTTGAGGTCCTGCAACTTGCGGAGGTAGGCGAGGATCGAGTCGTGCAGCATGTAGCTGCCAGCCTGACGGTAATCCCGGTCGACGCTGTGCTCCAGGTCGACCAGCTCTGCGGCGGTGATAGCGGTGGAGCTGGCGGTGGTCTTGCCGGTGCTAAGCCCGGTGATGATGCCCTGCGGCTTCGACACGCCGTTGCCGACCGTCAGCGCCGTGTTCAGCGTGCGACCCATCCGGGTGGCGAGCGCTCGGGTCAGGAACGCTTCGCCGGCGACGGCATCAACGTCCTGAAGGTAGGACAGCGACACCTTGAGCACGCCGCTGGTGAGGATGTGCGCCGACAGGGTCTTGGCACCGAACGACAGGTCGGTGGCGGTCCCAAGGTCGGCGTTTTCGCCCACCCACGATCCGGTGTTGCCGGTGTCGTCGTTTGTCGGCCAGGCGAGCGGGTTGCCGCTGGCGGTGGTGACGGATTCGACGCCGACCTCCATCATCCCGCCGTAGAAGGCCATCGTCTCGGTGATCTTGGCCCAGAACCCTTCAGGTGCGGCATAACCGCCACCAGATCCGGTGAGGACGCCCTGGGCGCGCTGCTCGACGAGTCGGGACTCCAGCTGGGTGCGCTGCTCGCCGTTGAGCGACGAGGCTCCGCCGACGATGAACGCACTGAACGCATCGGCGTAGCTGCGGGATTCGTCGACGATCTGCTCGATGGAAGTGCCGAGCGGTGCGGTGCGCTGGCGCTGCTCAGCGTTGGCGTGGTCGATCGCCTCGAAACGGCTGTCGAGCTTGGCTTGCCGGCCGATGGCGTCGAGCTGGTCGGTGAGCCGGTCGATGTCGCCGAGCGCACGGTTATGCGTCGCGGTTTCCTCGCCGGTCAGTTCACGGTTTTCGGCTGCGGCGCGAACGAGGATCTCTTTGGCCTCGCCGTAGACCGCAGCACGCTGGTCAACCAGTCGCTGTGCGTCGTACATAAGTGTCACTTTCGGATGCCGGCTCGCTCGGCGTGCTGCTGAAGCGCAAGCTGGGCGAGCAATGTCGATGCTGGGATACCTGTTGCGGTGGTTCCGGCCCGCTCGACGCTCTCCGAGGTGGTTCCGACCCCCGGGCCCGTCGTGGTAACAAGCGGGACGGTAGCACGGCTCTCCTCGATGCCGCTGACGGCCGACAGGATCTCGTCCTCGTCGATGGACAGCGACCGGCACAGCAGGCCGAACGCATCGGAGCGGAGCGCAGCGTTCGTGGCTGCGCCGTAGGCGGCGCGAGACACCAACGACACTTCGTGGAGTCGCACGTCGGTGAGGGTTCGCAGGATGGTGCCGTCGGGCTGAACGGTCACCCGGTCGCCGCCGGCCGGCAACGTGAAACCGAACGACATCTGCGACACGACGCCGGTGCGGACCAGTTCGGCGGCATCACGCCCGGCTTGCGTGTCGGGTAGTTGCGCGTCGAATGACAAGCCGCGGTCGGTGAGCCTCAGTTGCAGGTTGCCGGCGCCGGTGCGGGCGAGCGGCGTCGCCCAGTCGTGCTGCCACAACAGGAAGATGTCGCTGCGCTCCAACGTGTTAGAAAAGGCACTGCGGGCGACCTCCTCGGAGACGACCCGGCCGTCCGGCAGTTTGACCCGGGCCCGCACGTCGAACACGCTGGCGAGCCCAGACAGATGGGGTGCCCCGTCCACTTCGCTGACGGAACGTTCTTCCAAACGCACCCAGACGTGTTCAGTGGTCGGGTGCGTTGCGAGTGCGTCGCGCACCTCGTCGCCGGTGATGTCCATGCGGTCCTCCTTCTGGGCTAGTAGTTCTTGCCGGTTGCTTTCGTGTGAGCCTTCATCGCTGCCTTGTCAGCCTTTTTCCGTCCCGACGCCTGCCCCACCCTTGCTGTATTGGTTGGTTCCCTTAGGGTTCGGCAACGTTCATCCTCCGCTTGTTGGTTGGCTGGGTGCGCCGGTCAACGGTTGCACTGCGCTGAACTCGTCGACAAGCGCCAGGTTCGATGGCATCACGAACACCGGAGGGCCGGCCGGGAGATCCATGTCCTCCAGCCGGGCGATGTCGTGGTTCGTCATCGCCTTCATGTCCATCATCGCCCGGTAGAACGCACTGCGGCTGGCGCTATCGCCTTGCAGCAAACCTTTCAGGTCGATGCGAGCTTCCCATGCGCCGGACTCCCATCCGCCGGGCAGCAGTTCTCGGGTGATGCGCTGCTCAGTCGCCTTCACTCTTGGCAGGAGGGTGTAAACGACATAGCCGATGCCCATTGACTCGATGCCGCTACCCCAGGCTGTCGCTTTCTCCTGATCGTTCAGGAAATGGCTCGGAACGCCGAACATGCGGGCGATCTCAGACACTGTGAAACTGCGCGACTGGAGGAGCTGAGCGTCGCCGGGTGGCAGTGACAGCGGCGTGTACGTTGCGCCGCTGTCGAGCACGGCCACTTCGCCAGCTTTCGATGGCCCGGAGAACAGGCTGCGCCAACGACTTTTGATCGCCTCAGCCTGCTGCGAGGTCAGCGCAGCGTCGGTCTGCACGATCCCCGACAGCTTGGTTCCCTGCCGGTAGAACGATTCGGAAACGGCTTCCGTTGCGATAGCTGTGCCGAGAGCGGTGCGGCACGCTTGCAGCGGCGACAGGCCGGTCACCCCGTCGGGTGACAGGAACGGCAGATGAGCCACGTCGAAGCTGGTGAGGGTGACCGTCCCGTCAGCGCCGGCGACCGTAAACAGTTTCTGGCCGTCTTGCATCCTGACCGACACTCTCGACGGGTGGATGATTTGGATCTGGCGGACGGTCCCGGCGCCGTCGCGAACCTTGCGGCCGTAGGCGTTGCCCCAAGACAGCTGGTGCATGAACCACGTCTGCCAAAACTCGAAAGGTGTTTGTTCGGAGCTCGGGCTGTCCAGGACGGTGCGCTGCAACACTCGGCGACGTTCGTTTCGGTAGAACACCCGGATCGGCAGGCCGGCCATCGAGGAGGCGATCAACGACACTGCCCGGAGATAGGCGGTGAGTCCCATCGCCGTGTTTTCGGTGACCGGCACACCCGACCCGCCGGGCAGGCCGGTCTCCCACCATGCGTTGAAGTCGCCGGCCGTCAACGGTGTGGTGGGGTCCTCTGCGTTGCGGGTCAGTAGCCGTTCGGCCCATCTCATCGTCTGCGCCTGTCCGGCAGCACTGCTGCCACCCCGACCACGATCATCGCAACGCCTGCCACACCGAGAACCACGCAGCCTGCCTGTTCGCCGACACCAACCCACAACGCTACAACGACAGCGGAAATCCCGCCGACGATGGACGCTGCCGGTGCGGTCACCACAGCGACGGCGCTGACGCTGCCGGGCCGGCGAGGAGCTGATGCACGACCGTTGACGCTGCGACCAGCGACGAAATGTCGACGTGCGATCCTCGGCGCGCCCACGTCCATCCGCCATCCTCCGACGGCCGTTTCACCGCACCATCCAGCGCCGCACGCAGTTCAGGCTGACCGTAATGGCCGAGCTTCGACTCCTTGACGGTCGCCTCCAGCACCGAGCAGGCGACCTTTGCGTCCTTCGCGCTGACGAACCGGCCGGGCCAGCCTGCCGCCTGCGACGCTGACGCGCCGCGAGGGTCGAGCAGCCAGTCCCCACCCCATCTGGCGCGCAGCTCGACCACCCGGGCGGGAAGCCAGCCGACACCGTCCTGAGCGTCGACCAGTTGGATCTGCGGGACGCCGTCAACACGAAGCCATCCAACCACGATCGACGCTGACGCCTGATTCGGGGCGACATCCACCGCCCAGATGAGCGGCACGCCAGCCGGCCGCTCGACGTCGGCCATGCACGCTTCCCAGAGGTCGACCGGAATGACCGGGTCCTGGCGTTGCGACGTGCGCTGGTTGAGCGCCTGCCGTCGGAACCCGGCGAGGCCGTCGGGGGTGAGCAGAGCCTCCCGGTACTCCGCCCGGATGGTGTCCTCACTGATCGTGATGCCGAGCGCAGGCATACACCCCCACCATGTGGCAGGGTCGCCCGGGTCGGCGTCGGGGTCGGCGGAATACTCGACGTAACAAATCCTGTCGTCGTCAGCGGTGCCAGCTTCTACTGCGGCGCGTCCTGCCATCATCCAGCCGTGGAACCATTCGGACTCGCCGACCGGCCCGACCGTCGAAATGATCCACAGTTGGGTGCCGGGCATACCGGGACGGTTGCGGGTTTTCATTGCGGGTCTGAGCGCCTGATGCAGCCGGTCGTCGGGCTGCGCCATCGCCTCGTCAACGATCCCCAGGTCCAGCACCTTGCCGTGACCGCTCGACGTTTTCGACGCCATCAACGTCTGAATGCTGCCGTTCGCGAAACGCAAATGCTCCGAGCCGTTCTGACGGCGGATACTGCCCGAACCGGCGAGCGACTGGGCGATGCGTGACTGCTGGATGAGCGGCAGATGCTCGTCGGCCCACTTGTCTCGGGCGTCTTTCGCTGTTTGCATCGTCCAGGCGATGTGCTGATCGGGCCAGCGGATCGCACGCTGCAACCAAACCGGCAACGTGAGCGACGTTTTGCCTTGCTGCCGCATGACAGCTAGGACGACGGTGCGGTAGTGGAGCTGGCCGGTGTCCGAGTCGATCTCCAGCGCCACGTCAGCCACGTCTCGCTGCCACGGCATCAACGGCTGCCCGAGCCATTCGGCGATCTGAGCAACCTGGGCGCCGTAGGTGCGTCGGTCTGGGTTACGCGGGGTCATCCATCTCGGCGAGCAGATCGCTGAGCGAGGAGGTGAAATCACTGACGCCTCCTTCCAGTCGCTCAGCGAGCAAGACCAAGCCGGCCATGACCTGCCCGTCTAGCGCCCGCAGTGCGGTGCGGTCGCGCCATCCTTGGTCTCTGATGACGACTTGGCGCAGGCGCAGACGCTCGTCAATCTGCTCGGCCAGCGTCTGCACCATCTCAACAGCCACCGGGGAGGCCGCCTCAAACACGGCAGCCGTCCACACCCGGTCCCAGAACGCCCGACCCTCGGCAGCGAGGAAACGCCCGGGCTCAGGCACTCTTGCGGTGCCTTTCGTGCAGGATGAGCGGCGCCGTGGCGTTCCAGTCAATGCGATGATGAAGCCGACGCTCGGAAACGCCCATCGTTCTGACCGTCGCTGCTGACGGGGCCATCATCACCGTGTAGAAAGATTTCGTATAGGTACCGACCTCCTGGTACAGCTCCGTGATGCCACCAGCGTTTGACTGCGTCGGCATCTGCTGGACTCGCACCCTGGAGAAAGTGAACGCCACGACCTCGCCGGTGCGACTTTTCGCAGTGTAAGTGTTGACATCTTCGTTCATCCTGCCGACGAACGTCATCGGCCGGTCGACGTGGCAAACGAACGTGTTCATCGCCTTGCGGGTCAACGGACCTTGAGCCTTGAAGTTGCCGACACCGGCGATGAAGTCGCCGTACTGCGCTGATGCGACGGTGGTGCAGTACGGGACGTCTTTCATGAACCGCACCATCGCCTCAAACAACGTGTCAAGGTTCCGAATCTGCGGGCAGGCTGGCAAGTACTCGCCTGCCGAATCGTACGAATGCGACCATCTGGTGTAGTCATCGTCAAGTTGTACGAACCACTCCACGCCGACCTGACGGGCGAGCTGCCAGCAGGCGTTGCGGGCGTAGGTGATGGACCGGCGATCGTTGAAGTTGTCGCCCTCATCAAACGTCTTGGAGATCTCCTCCTTCGAGAACGTCAGCACCTGATTGCCGTAGCGCCGCCGGTAGTCCAGGCCGGTTGCGTCCTCGTCGTCAATGACAAGATAGACCCGGCCGGTGTAGCCGGTGCGCTCCAGCAAGTCGAGGGTAAACACTCGGTCGGGTCGGCCGTGCGTGAGGATGAACGCAGCGAAGTCGTCACGCATCGTTGCCGTAATCCTCGTCGTACAGCGCCGCCACCGTTTCGTTCAGCTGGGCGTAGCCGAGCTGAAGTGCCTGATGGAAGTCAATGATGACCAGCGCCGAGCGTTCCATCAGCCGCTGGACGTCAGCATCGGCGTGGGCGTAGAACTCGGCAACATCCCTAAAGCTGAAGCGGACGTGGCGCTCAGCGGCGGCGTGCAGGAACGTCGCCACCTCCTCTGGCAGCTCGGTCGCGTCGATCTCGGCGATCAGCTCGTCGGCCCACGCCCGGTTGTACAGGTCGCTGACTGCCGGCTGCGCGCCGGTCGGCTCGTAGACCGGAGACTTGGCCGAGAGCATGTATCGCTCGGCGCTTGGCTCAGGAGGCAGCAGCTCAACTGGGGCGAGCAGCAATGCCAGCTCGTCGTTCGTCCAACCAGTCACGGCGAACAGCGCCGGGTCGATCTGCACCTCGCCCATCATCTCGGCCAGCAGCTCGTCGTCGTAGCGGGCAAGGTCCCCAGTGCGGTTGTCGGCGAGGCTGAACGCCTTGGCGGTCACCTCATCATCGTCAACCCAGACGACGGCGACGTCAGGCCAACCGAGCTGGCGCGCCGCCCGCAGCGTGTGGTTCCCGGCGATGACGGTGCGGTCGGCGCGACGGACGACGATCGGCTTGCGCTGGCCGAAGGCGTCAAGGCTGCGGGCGACCGCGTCAACGTCGCCTCGGCGCGGGTTGCCGTCGAGCAAGGCCAGGTCGCCAACCGGTACAAGAAGCTGCTCCAGGCCGATGACGATGCGGGGCGTGGACTTGCCGGCGTTACTGGTCACCATTGCGGCAACTCCCTCGCCGGCCGGAAACGTCCCGGCGACCTGGGGGGGGGATTCTCCCGATC
>Ga0114969_10001063_pt1 | contig 23480 bp, 22 predicted proteins | sample M_130807_MF_Meta_FD_87316 | JGI IMG/M metagenome (GOLD analysis project Ga0114969, IMG submission 87316) | Freshwater microbial communities from Lake Montjoie, Canada to study carbon cycling - M_130807_MF_MetaG | ecosystem: Environmental > Aquatic > Freshwater > Lake | place: Lake Montjoie...
AGGCATAAGTCGTAAGGCATAAGTAGAAAGGCGAGGTCGAAAGTAAAAAGTAGTTAGTATTGAGTAGTTAGTAGTTAGAAAGGCGTAAGGCATAAGTCGTAAGGCGTAAGTCGTAAGTAGAAAGTAAAAAGTATTGAGTAGTCAGTAGTTAGATTTTGTATTTCAGCTTTGGAATTTGGAATTTGACTTTTGGGATTTGGATCTGGAATTTGGGATTTGACTTTTGGAATTTGACTTCCGCCTTTGGAATTTGGAATTTGACTTTTGGAATTTTCTGCAAGGAATTTTAAATTTTGGAATTTCATAGAAGGAATATTGTTCTTCTATCAAAACATTTCTATATTGTACTTCTAAAAAAAGTACACATGAAAATTCTTGAAATAAAAGTGATGAAAGGTCCAAACTATTGGAGTGTCCGTAGACATAAATTAATAGTAATGTTATTAGATTTGGAAGACCTAGAACAAAAACCAACCAATAAAATAGATGGATTTCTGGATAGAATTAAAAACTTATTTCCTTCCATGCTTGCACATCGTTGCAGTGAAGGTGTTGAAGGTGGATTTTTTCAACGAGTTGCAGAAGGCACTTGGATGGGTCATGTGATAGAACATATTGCATTGGAACTACAATCGCTAGCAGGCATGAATACTGGGTTTGGACGTACTCGAGGTGCAAGTAAAGAAGGCGTATACCATGTGGTATTTAGTTATGTAGAAGAAGAATCTGGAAAATATACCGCAGAAGCAGCAGTAAGAATTGCGGAAGCATTAATTGCAGGTACTGAATATGATTTACCAAGTGACATACAACAATTACGTGAAATTCGTGAACGAGTTCGTTTAGGACCAAGTACAGGAAGTATAGTAGATGAGGCTATTGCACGCAATATTCCTTGGATACGTTTGAATAGAAATTCATTGGTGCAATTGGGTTATGGTATTAACCAAAAACGGATACAAGCAACTATTGCAAGTACTACAAGCAGTATTGCAGTAGACATAGCTTGTGATAAAGAAAATACAAAAAATTTATTAGAAGCTGCGGAAGTACCTGTACCTCGAGGTCGTATCATTTATGATGAAGAGGATTTGAAAGCAGCCATTTCTAAAATCGGTTATCCAATGGTATTGAAACCTGTGAATGGAAATCATGGACGTGGCGCAACGACAAATATATTAGATTGGGAAAGTGCTTTACTTGCATTTGATATTGCAAAAAAAATATCACGTGCCATTATTTGTGAGAAATTTATAACTGGTTTTGATTTCAGATTATTGGTTATCAATTATAAATTTATTTGTGCAGCTCGTCGCACTCCAGCCTGCGTAACAGGCGATGGCAAACATACCATTCAACAATTAATAGATATTGTCAATCAAGATCCGCGTCGTGGATTCGGTCATGAAAAAGTATTGACATCGATTAAAGTAGATGCGGTAACTGAAAAAATTCTCATCGATAAAGAGTATACTTTAGAAACCATTTTACCGAAAGGAGAATTGCTATTACTCAAGCCTACAGCCAATTTGAGTACAGGCGGTACATCTACGGATGTGACAGAATTTGTACATCCAAATAATATATTTCTTGCAGAACGTATTGCGAAAATCATTGGATTGGATATTTGCGGTATCGATATTATGGCACCAGATTTAAGTGCGCCAGTTGAAGAAAATGGTGGTGCTATTTTAGAAGTGAATGCAGCGCCAGGTTTCAGAATGCATATTGAACCAAGTGAAGGTTTGGCACGTAATGTGGCTGAACCAGTCATTGATATGTTGTATCCACCGGGAAGTTCTGCACGTATTCCAATTATTGCTGTGAGCGGTACGAATGGTAAAACTACAACGACACGACTAGTTGCGCATATTGTAAAAAGTATGGGCTTCAAAGTTGGTTATACAACCACCGATGGTGTATATATCCAAAATCAATTGATGATGAAAGGAGATTGCACAGGACCAATGAGTGCAGAATTTGTATTGAAAGATCCTACCGTAGATTTTGCGGTTTTAGAATGTGCTAGAGGCGGTATACTTCGCGCTGGACTTGGCTTTCACAATTGTGATATTGCTATTTGTACCAATGTAAGTGCCGATCATTTAGGACTTGGTGGTATAGATAATTTAGAACAACTGGCACGTGTAAAAGCAGTTCCAATAAATAGTGTATTGCCTAATGGTCATGCCATATTGAATGCTGATGATGACTTGGTATACAAAATGAAAGATGAACTCAAATGCACAGTGGCTTTATTTAGCATGGATGTAAAAAGCAAACGCCTAAAAGAACATTGTGATAAAGGTGGTATTGGTGCAGCGTATGATGCAGAAAGTGATATGATCTATATCTGCAAAGGCACATGGAAAATTAGAATTGATAGAGCACATCAAATTCCATTAACACAAGGCGGAAAGGCACTATTCAATGTGATGAATATTTTACCTGCTGTATTAGCAGCTTACCTCAGAGGCTTTACAGTAGAAGATATTCAACAAGCATTACAAACTTTTATTCCGAGTGCTGCGCAAACACCAGGTCGTATGAATTTATTTGAATTCAAACACTTAAAAGTCCTTGCAGATTATGCGCACAATCCAGCTGGATTTTCTGTATTGAAAGCATACTTAGATAAAGTAGAAGCATCACGTAAGATAGGTATCATTGCTGGTACTGGCGACAGACGCGATGATGACATTCGTGAACTAGGACGTATTGCAGCTGATACCTTTGATGAAATAATTATCCGTCAAGACAAACATCTTCGTGGACGTACTGCAGAAAATATTGTACAACTGTTGCAAGATGGCATACAAGAAACAAACAAGGACATGAAAGTAACAGTCATTCTTAAAGAATCGGAAGCCATTGATTATGCTATCAAACATGCGGAGAAGGATGCATTCATCGCTATTTGCAGTGATGTAGTTACAGACGCATTGGCGCAAATACAGCGATTGAAAAATGAAGAGGATACGCATTCATAAGTAAGCAATACAATAATTGCAAACTGAAGAGTATACAAATCAATAAAAGTGTAAGTCTTTCCTTCCTCGCAGAGTATCCTCTATTCTAATTCACTTTCTGAGTAGAATAGAGGATACTCTGCATTTTAAAAAGTACGAAGCCTATTTCATTCAAAGAGGAAACTAAAACTATATTCATTTCAAAATACGAATAGAAAAATACGAATGAAACAGACGAGTATTTGTGCACCAAATGAAAAATAGATTCCCGAAGTAGCAACTCAACAAGGAGCTATAAAAAAATGACAATTCTAAGATTTCCTTCCCCGCAGGGTTTCCTCTATTCTAGTTCAGTAATTGAGTAGAATACTTCTGAGGAACTATGCATGTTAAAAAAGTATAGAGCATATTTAATTCCATGAGTAAACTAAAATAACAATGGTATCAAAATCCAATTTATAAAATATAAATTATAGGAACAATAATTGTGCAACAATCGGAAATGTTCACAATAAATAATAATTATATTAACTTCGATTAAAATTACTGAAATGAATTCTGCAGAAATGAAATTAGAAATATTTAGAAAGCTTGATTCCTTAGATAACGCCAAAATAAAAGACTTTTATGGTTTAGTATTAAATTTTGTAAATGGACAAAAGGCTATTGAGGAATGGGATATTTTAACAGAAGAACAGAGACAAGGAATTATAGATGCAGAGGAACAAATCAAACAAGGTAAAGGAATCGCTCATTCCGAAATAGTTGATAAGTACAAAAAGAAATTAATGAATGCATAAAGATATAATTTGGTCTCCGTTGGCAGATGACGACCTCTATCATGTTATTGAATATTTGTTATCAAATTGGAATCCTAGAGTTGCAAATAATTTTTTAGATATTCTGTACGAACATCTTGAAATCATTGCTAATAATCCCAAACAATTTCCGCTCGTTTATAAAACTAGAAAGTATAGAAAATGTGTAGTAACCAAACACAATACAGTTTATTATAAGGAGCAAGAAGAAAATATTCTTCTATTACGGATTTTTGATACTCGACAAAATCCAAAGAAATTGAAACTTAAATTTTAGAATATCAAAATTCAAAAATGAAATATTTTTTCTACTTCCCAATTGAGTTTCCTTTACTCTAATTCAGTAATTGAGTAGAATACTTGTGAGGAACTGCGTGTTATATTTCAAAAAGCATATTTCAAAGAGGAAACTAAAATAATATTCATTTCAAAATCCGAATAGAAAATTCGAATGAAACAGACGAGTATTTGTGCAACAAATGGAACCTAGAATCCTGAAGCGGCGACTCAACAAGGATCCAAAAAAATGACAATTCTATGATTTGATTTTCATGTGCAAATTTATTGTTCTTCATGACTGCAATATATCTTTGAATGCTACAAAGCCACGATAGTGCTATTCTTATCCAATTTGTAGAAAGCTATATAACCACATACATGCAACAACAATACAACATCCTATGAAAAAATTGTTGACCCTATTTCTACTTCTAATTTGCGAAATTGGCAAAGGCCAAAATCTGGTTCCCAATGGTGATTTTGAAACTTATATTTCTTGTCCTGGAGGCTATAACCAATTGTATAACGCATCGCCTTGGCAGAATCCGACTGGTGCAAGCCCTGATTATTTTAATCAATGTGCATTGAGCCCAATAGTGGATATACCGACCAATAATGCTGGATATCAAACTGCGTTGTCTGGTGATGGCTATGCAGGAATCTATTGTTATGTAGATATACCCTCCACTACCTCCTACAGAGAGTATTTACAAGTGGAATTAAATGACACATTAATTGCCCAAAAAAATTACTGTGTTTCCTTTTATGTGAATTTGGCGAATCTCGATGGTTTCCCTTACAACAATGTAGCCATAACAGAAATTGGATGTTTGCTTTCTGATTCCGCGATATCCATGATCGGTTATGAAAACTTTACCTATACGCCACAAATAACTTCAGCAGCTGGACAATATTTAAATGACACTTTAAATTGGATGCTTGTGTCGGCAAATTATGTGGCAATAGGGGGAGAGAAATTTATTACCATCGGCAATTTTAAAAGGAATATAAATACCGATACGATGATTTTAAATAACAAATTGAGTAGTAGTAATATGTGTTATTATTATATCGACAATGTTAGTGTTTTGGATTGCGCCATAGATGGAGTGAAAGAAAATCACCTAGAAGAAGCAAGCGTTTTTCCAAACCCTGTTTGTACTACTCTTCATGTAAAATTAGAAAGTCAAGAACAAGCAGAAATTATTCTGTACGACCATACTTCCAGAAAAATTGTACAGAAAACTTTTACTCATGCAACAACAATAAATACCGAAGGACTTACGCACGGATTGTATTTTTATGAAGTAAGAAATAAAAAAGTAATACTGCAGAAAGGAAAAATAATGAAGGACCAATAGAGTATAAGTAATTGACTTCGCACAACATTCATCATCGTGAAATTTACAAAACATTTTACTGATCTATTTTGAATTCAAACAGGAATCCAAAATAAGGTTCGTTATAAATTACAAATGAAAAACATAAATTTACATGCTGCGTCTTTTGAACAACAAACGAATCGCGAAGTTCAGAGAACGAGTCGCTGTGCGCTGTAGCAATAATATACAAACTTTGATGCGCTACTTTTTACTTTCTACTTTTTACTAACTACTCAATACTAACTACTCATTACTAACTCAACCCACTTATCTTCCCATTATTATCTATATCCATATGTTCTGATGCAGGTACAGCAGGCAATCCAGGCATGCGCATCATGTCGCCAAGTATTGGGATAATGAAGCCAGCACCAGCGGCAAATTCAAATTCTCTTACATTGACAATAAAGCCTTTCGGTCGACCGATTACTGTTTCTTTATCGGATAATGATTTTTGTGTTTTTGCCATACATATTGGCAATTTATCATAACCCAATTCCTTAATCATTTTTAATTGTGTTCGTGCAAGGGAAGAATATTCTACCCCATCTGCACCATAAATCTCCGTCGCAATTTTATTAATTTTATCTTCTACAGATAAGGACCAATCATATAATGGTTTGAAATGATTGACACCACTGTCTATTACATCCACTACTGCTTGCGCCAATTCTTTAGTTCCTTCTCCGCCTTTACCAAAGCCATAACTCACAACGGCCTTAACGCCGAGTTTCTCGCAACGAGTTTGAACGTATTCTATTTCTTCCGCGCTATCGCTTGGAAAATGATTGATGGCAACAACTGGTGTAATGCCAAATTTTTTACAATTCTCCATATGCTTTTCTAAGTTCTGGAAACCCTTGATAACCCTATCCATACTTGGTGTATTATACTCATCTTTTTTTGCACCGCCATGATGACGAAGTGCACGAATCGTTGCTACTAATACAATGGCATGTGGTGCTAGACCAGCATAACCACATTTTATATTCATGAATTTTTCAGCTCCAAGGTCGGCACCAAAACCAGCCTCCGTAACTACGTAATCACCCAATGACAATCCCATCTTTGTGGCAAGTATAGTATTCGTTCCTTGTGCAATATTCGCAAAAGGACCGCCATGTAAAATAGCAGGATTGCCTTCTAAAGTTTGAACTAAATTTGGTTTAATCGCATCTTTTAATAATAATGCCATTGCACCTTCCGCTTTTAAATCGCGTGCAAAAATTGGCTTTTTATCGTATGTAAAACCAATGAAAATATTTCCTAATCGCGTTTTTAAATCGTCTATGTCTTTACACATACAAAGGATCGCCATTACTTCAGATGCCGGTGTAATATTGAATCCGTCTTCACGAGGAATACCATTTGCTGTGCCACCAATCCCAATAATAATATGACGCAAGGCTCTATCATTCATGTCCATCACCCGTTTCCATTTAATGGTACGTGGATCTATATTTAAATTATGTTGTTTGTTTTGTAGATTATTATCGATCAATGCAGCTAATAAATTGTTTGATTTTTCAATAGCAGAAAAGTCGCCAGTAAAATGAAGATTGATATCCTCCATCGGAATTACTTGCGAGTAACCGCCACCGGCTGCACCACCTTTGATACCGAATACTGGACCAAGAGATGGCTCACGCAAAACAACAATTGCTTTCTTCCCTATTTTATTCAAACCTTCATTGAGACCAATAGACACCGTAGTTTTACCTTCTCCTGCTGGTGTTGGATTGATAGCAGATACTAAAATTAATTTGGCTTTTTTAATTTTTTCCTCGTCAATTAAATCAAGTGGAAGTTTAGATTTATACTTGCCATAATATTGCAAATCATCTTCCGTGATGCCAATTTTTTTTGCAATTATTTTGATGTGTTGTATGCTTGCATTTTGCGCAATTTCTAAATCAGATGGGAACATGAAATTATGTTTTAAATTAATTGAATCTCAAATATACTTATTCTAACAAGAAATCAAACCATCAACATTTGTAAAACGGCTTATAAGATTATACTTGAAGGGTTACTTAATTTCTAAGGAAGGCTTCGCTTTGAGCGAAGCCTTCCTTAAATCCAAATTATCAGTTTATTTTGTAAACAATTTTTGCAATTCCGAGTTTTTGCCATTGTCCTTTTCTTGCATAAGGACGACTTCTCACGTTTCCGTTTAAGTTCGATTCTTCTGTAAAATTTTCCGCTATCCAAACTCTCTCATTAATGGTTCCATCAGTATAATGAATCTCCTCGATTGCTGTTTTCTTTTGAAGTAAAAGTTGTTTGAATTGTGCTTTGTTTTCAGGAACAAATTCGATTGGTAGTAGTCTTTCGGAATTGTCAGAACTAAAGTTGAATTGTTTAGTAACGTTTTCGGTGAATACAGGTTTGAAGTTGTGGTCTATTTTTCGTTTAACAATTATGTTTAAATTGTTTAAAACATTTTCGATTATAGTATCGTTGTAGTCGTTTTTTAAATTCCCTTTTAAAAGTTCAAAAAATTTTCTTTCTCCTTGTTTTTCTAAATTTTTGATAATATCGTCAACGATAATTTTGTTGTTTAAAGCATCTAATTTTACTTGACAAAAGTTTGTTAGTTTTTCTTTGTCAAAATTTTGTTTCTCGAAAAGTTTTATAAGGTTTGAAGCTTCTTCATTATTTTCTATAAATTCGGTTTCATAAATTTTAATTGGTTTTTCGTCGTCTGTTGGTTCATCATAATAAACCTGAAAAGACATGTCAATTAAAATCCCAAAATCAAGTTTTAGCTGTCTCATATAAGAAATGAGTTGATCAGCTTGGTTTTGAGATGACGAAAAATTTGGGTGTTTAAGTTCTACAACAAAAATATTTTTGCCGTTATGATTAATTATGATGTCTGGTTCAATTGTGTTTACAGCGCCGACTCTAATTCTTTGTTTAGATATAATTTCGTTTTTAAATCTTGACCAACCCAACTTTTCAAAAATGTTTTCAACTTCGTTTTGAAATAAATTTTCGGCTGAGTTTGTTATTTTATGACTGTTTATCAGGTAACAAATTTCATTCCATTTTTCCATATTTTTTTGACGTAATAGTGTTTAAGATTATGGTTAGAACCTGCTGACATTCGCAGTGCCAGACATTGAATGTTATAAGTTTAGAATATTTCCCCAAGCTGAATATGGAAAAAATTCAGCGCTTGGACTCAGCCAACATTGCGAAATTGACACATGTTTAGCGGCTGTGCTTTTTATCCAACAGCATTGGAAATCCAGATTTTTTCAACTGTTCGTTAGCCTTTGTAAGTTTGTCTGGGAAAAGTACAATATTATCGTACTTGTTCAACGAACTACTTAATTTAATCGCTGGTATTTTCTTTTCGTTTATTTCAAGTAATGATTTCATCATTCAAATTTAGCCTTTTTTTTGTGAACTGCAAATGCTTGGTAATCTTTTCCAAATTCGTACCATTCCCATTCGTTTTGAGATTCTCCCATTATCTCGAAGTCGGCAGAAACAATGTCAAAATATTTATTGATTCCCATTCGATAAAGTCTCGTTCTTGCACTTGTACTTCCTGTGGCGTAAACCCATGTATCTGGATAACGGTCCGCAAAAGCGTACAATGCCGCAACAACAGTAGCGAGGACTTTTTCAGAGTCCCCATTATCGGTTACAATTTTGTCTTCAAGTTCTCCAGTTATTTTATTTTTGTCGCCAAAAGCAAGGTTGTAAAGATTGTCAATGTTCATTTTTTGAAACTGAATCACTTTTATGAACCTTCCTCTTCGTCCCTCGCTAAGAAATTCGAACGTTGTTAAATTATATCCTGCTGTCAATTCGTATCTGTCAAGTTTCATGTTGTTGCTAATGTCGGAACAAATATAATTATTTCTTGACGTGTTACAAATTGTTGGAGGGTAATGCATGAATCATCTTAACTTGTAAATTAACCCACCCTAAAAATAAAATTGTAGTACTTTGAATTACCCCTCTTTATTTCTCAATCACAACCTTCTTCGTTTGTGTTTTTCCATTTGTATTTGTAATCACTACATAATACATACCTGTTGCCAAGGTAGCCGCATCAAATTCAATTTTATCTTCGAATTTTTTGGATGGAATTTTTATTTCGCGACCCAAGTTGTCCATTACTTTTACTGTGTTCAATTGGATGTTTTTTCCTGTCACAAAAAATTGTTTGGTAGCAGGATTTGGATATAAATTGATATCATTATAGTTGGTCACATCATCATAGGATAATGGAAAATCAACTGTAAAATTATAGATGAGTGATTTACCAAAATCAGGTTGGAAAGTAATAATATTGGTATTGTCCAATTTGCGCAAACGTGCATAACCTACGCCATCATTATTTGCCCAAAAATTAATTCCATCTTCATCACTATCTGAAATGATTAAGGAATAACAACCATTTTGTAAATGAAAAGTATCCTTGTATAAAGTATTATTGGTCATGTTATTACGAAGAAATACTTGTGTTCCGTTTTGATCAATGATTTCATATTTTGTTTCTAATGCGAACAAATTGGATTTGAACCACATCACAAAATCAGCAGGAACCACATTGGTGATATTGAAAGGGCTATTCATTTTATTATTATAACTGTATGCATCTGTTCCGCCATTCGGATTTTTTATCTCTGCTCTGAAAGTATTGTTGGTTGGGCCATTCAAGCTCGACCACATATCGTTCGTGCTTGGCAATGTCACATCTATTTTTTCTAAGAAGCCCAAATTACCAGTCCAGTTATAGGTTTCTTTTTGCGTATTATTATTCACCCAATATTCTATCGTGGCACTGGTCAATGTAGTTGAACCTGTATTTTGTATCTCGATGACAGGATTTTTACATATCGAATTTGTGCGTGCATATTCCACTTTCAAGCTTGGATTTTTGATGTCTGTAATGGCGGCATCCAATACAAAATTTGCTTCTCCATAATTCACCAATTGATTGCTCACCCAATATCTTGAATCGCCAGAAGCAGTGTCTACACTATAATCTAAAATGGCATTTGCGCCAGGCGTTACGTAAGGTGTGATATCACTTTCATGCATATCGGTTGCCATACCAGGGCACCATCCAGCTCTATCATAAATCCATGTACCACCTTGCGGGTAGACAGGATTTTCGGCACAACCTTTTGCAACCAACCATGAAAATTCTGGGGCACCACCATTCACATTGATATGGTGATTACGAGGAATAAATTCTCCTTCTTGTCCATGTCCAGAAATGGTAGTACGTATTTTATAATAATTGGATGAAGCATCCATTTTGACGGTTCGTGGTTCGTATTTGCTATCATTCAATATGGCGCCATATCCATTGCTTTCCACTTTCCAAAGATTATTGATATCTCGAACATTGCGTGGAGGTGTTCCTACAATAAACACAAATTTGATATCCATATCTTCTTGCCATTGACCACCAGCATCCATCGTCATTCGCTTCCAGCCTTTGAGTATTGGTCCAAAATCTGTTACATCAAATGTCCATGTTTTACCGGTAGGTTTTAAATCCAAATTAATACCATAAGGTGTTACGAACGACATGATTTGAAACATGGAAGGACTTTTAGCATAATAATTGAGTGTAGTAATATTGATATTGCCTGTTGCAGTGTTCAACACAGAGTCAATTAATAAACCAGTATTGCCGTCGTATACATAGGTATAACCAGCGAGGTAATAGGTGTTGGTATCAACAGGACTTATAGTAACACCATTGGTCGAAAAACTATACACGGTTTGTGCAATATTAAGGGTAGAATCACGCAATGTTGTAGTAGTAATATTTTGGGTATATACACCTTGCACAAAAATGACCATCGGTCTGTTATTGGTTTCTTCAAAGTTTTTAAAAACATCCATTCCTCTAAACATATGCCAAACTGGGCTACCTACAACATTTCCTACAGCAGGCGAGGCAGTGGCATCGGCGCACATAGTTCCTGTACCTTCATTGAAATGATAATAAGCAACCAAATGGGTATAATTAGGATGTGCTGGTGTAATTGTTTTGTACATCCAGGCTTGAATAGTTGCTGCTGAAAGTTCGGTGTCGAATAAACAAAATTCATCCATTTTTCCAAAGTAAGGATTAGATAAAGAAGGATCAGCACCAAGCATGAATGTGGTAATTTGAACTGGTAAAGTTTTGCCAGTTCCTGTCAACCATAATACACCATTCAAATAAATTTTCATAATACCTGTTGTAGAATTCTTTGTGAATGCCCAATGATTCCATTGTCCTGCAAAATTTGGTACCGTTGCCAATTGATTAATTCTATCATATGCACCACCCGAGCCACAATCCCAATATATATTTGAATTAGACCATGGGAAATGAATATTTGCTTGACGATGATTTTGTGCATTGGTAGCGTACAATACAGAAGTATTGGCTGGTAATGCGGAAGGATTGCCATTACTCCAAAAACTAATGGTAATTTGATTACTGAAATTTCCAAAGTTCGCATTCCCCAAATTAATATGGTTGTTGCCACTAAATTCGAAATGATAATCGTTTGCGGCTGTTGTCAATCCCATGATGGAAGCGGTATTGTCACTCGTTACCACATTATCCGTTCCGCTGTTTGAATTTGTAAAACTAAATTCAACTAGGATATTATCTGTTCCATTCCATGGAAAATTATTGTAGAAATTAAATGGATTCAACCCATTCACGAAAGAAGTATTTAAAAAATAAACATCTGTAAAGCCTGTGGTTTCAGGAAGGCTCGCATTTAAAACAGATTGCGTAGTATGCTTCATTCTTATTTTCAAAAACTCTGCATCGCTTCCAGGATTGCTAATATTTAATTTAATACTAGAAATATTTCCTGCTACAACCCCAGCTGCTAAAAGCTCGGCAGCAGTCCATAAGTACTGGGTTTTAGAAGATTTTAATGTTGTGTTGAAAGGTGCATTTGTTGTAGAAGAACCAGTACCAACAATTCCTTGCGTTTCGGAAATGGTAGATGTATTAATTACATTTTGTTGCTGGTATTGATTGTATGTATAGGTTGGTTGCGTAGTATAATTATAAGAAGAGCCAGAATATCCGGTAATAATATGCGAAGGATGTGTGGCTTTTACGGAATCCGTTTTGGTTGAATCGGTGATATACGTATTGCAACTATAATCCCATTCGCCGCAACCAATATTCGTTTGTCCAGATGTACCCGGCGAAATCAAACCATTCTTGCAGCGCATATTATACAACATGTAAATCTTCTCATAAGTAACGCCAGCTTGGTCAGGAAAATGTACCATGGAATCCCGAATACCATTGCCATAAGTCTGCGAATAATTAAATGTCGGTACAACAATGGTATCGCCTGCAACTTGGGCCTGTGCAATGAAGCCAGCCAATAAACAAATAAAGGAGAATAATATTTTTTTCATGTGTTAAATTTTCAAAGCAAATGTATACAATAAACTTAAAGTTAATTGGGGGCAGTTTTATTTTAGAAATCTTATTATCTAGAATACGATTACCCTACAAAGCCTATTTATATTGAATAGTTAGCGATTTGCTTTTATTTATTCCTTATTTTCTGGAATGTTTTTTGGAATTATCTTTTGAAAAAGGGATATTATATTAACTTTACCAGCCGATGAAATATCTCTTTATTTTCACCCTTTTTGTGTTGGTTTCTTGTTCTGATAATAAGAACAAACAGAACAAACCTATTGTGTTTGATGATTCTTCATTAATCGTTCATGAAAGCGATCCTGCATTTTTAAAAAATGTAACACAAGATATTTCACCAACCAATAAAAAATCTTCTGAAAGTCAGATTAGAAAAATGATGGTACAAGTAGACAGTTTAAAGTCTACTCAAAAATTAAATCAGGAAGGAAGTTCAGAAGTAAATTTCAATGGGTTCACGATTAATTTTAAAGAATGTGATGTGATATTTAGAAATCTACAAGCACATGCGATTCAAAATACACAAGATGAACGTAAGCTCAACAGCGTATCCTATGTGAAAGATGAAGGTGATTTTTTAGAAATGCAATTGGCAATTGACGGCTTGACTGACCTCAAAGTGGAGCAACGATTTTATACCAAATTATCCGTAGAATTTCGAGGTGAATCTCTCCTATTACCTGATCTTGGCAAATTTTCTACGCCATGGTATAATCTAATTGGAAAAGGAAATAAATTTATTTCTATGAGTGCAAATGGCTTGCAATTCTCCCAAATTGACAATGCAAAATTGAAATCGGCTTTGAATAAAGAATTGCACAAAAAGAAAAAGAATAAATTAGAAACTATTGATTGGCTGAATAGTATACAGCGTACAAAAAATTATACAGATGCACCATGTAAGGTAAATATAACCTCTGCACAATGGCGTATTTGGGGTAAAAAGGATAACAAAGTCATTCAAAAATTGATACAGTTTGACGTCCCTTAAATTTTATATTTAATCCTTTTCCGTTGTTTGATGCAAAATAAATATCTTGCACAAAAATTATAAAGTATACATGATACAACGTAAACAAACTCTTTGGTTATTATTAGCAGCCATTAGCGTCCTTCTAATTTTTTATTTCCCATTTGGCATTACCGCGAAAACAGTTGTCGACTCTACTACTTCTGCGGAAACCCCTTTGAGTGCATCGGCAAACCAACCACTTGGCATGTTAGGCATTTTAGCTTCTATTTTATCAATAGTCACTATTTTTTTATTTAAAAATAGACCCCTACAAATCAAACTAATTTGGACAACTATTCTTGAAACAACAGGAATACTTGTGCTTCAATTTTACATTGCCAACAATAGTATTGAAGGCAATAAATTAGTGGTTGGTATTTTAGGTTCGAATATTTATTTGGGCATTTTTGTTCCTTTGCTAACACTCTTCTTTTTGATTCTCGCTGTCATGGGTATTCGACAAGATGAAAAGTTAGTTAGAGATACAGATCGCCTAAGATAAAATTATGGCAGCTTGCTGCAAATACAAAGTCAATTTACTAATACCCATCCTCTCTTTATTGGATGTCACAATTTGTGATTTCCAATTTTGCAATTCTATTTCAGTCATTTGAAACATAAAATCAATTGAAAACCGTTCAGAATTTTGTTTTACGGCGTGATTTAATATTCTAGATTCTATTATTATTTCTTTGGTGATGAAGTTTTAAATCCGATCGGATTTCTAGGTTCTATGGGTTTTTGTTGATTCTCAATGAGTTCCTTTAATACCATAAAAATATTTTCAATGTCTTTGCTATTTCCCTTTGTCTCTTTTTCAAGTTTAGCAAGATGTAATAATATGTCTTTATGCGTAAGTGCGTACTCTCGCATTTTGGTAAACACCCTAATAATTCTAATATTTACTTCAATAGCTATTTTGCTATTCAAGATACTAGATAGCATCGCTACACCTTGTTCAGTAAAGGCTAATGGATTATACCTTGCGCCTCCCCAACTTGAGGTCACAATTTGTGACCTCAAGTTCAGCCACTCTTTATCTGTGAGGCGGAACATAAAATCTTTTGGAAACCTTTCTATATTTCTCTTAATACTCTGATTGAATACTTTAGTTTCTACACCATACATTTCTGCTAAATCCTTATCTAGCATAACTTTTTCGCCCCTAATAAAGTAGATTTTATTCAATATTTTTTCCTCAACTACAATTACTTGCACATTATTCTTTGCCATAACATTTATTAATTTTTGTAAATATAATATGCCAAAACTTGAGGACGCAATTTGCGACCTCCAATTTTTACTTTTACCAAATTGAATGTTACGGAGCAGAATGACTTGACATCTTAAGCCTAGACAATTTTATTTGTCCAATAAAATTACATTGAATTGCTTTTCCTTTTCTTCTAAAAATTCGATGACCCAATCTTCTGTATTTCCTTTTAGTTGTTTCATTCCTAGTTGAATGAATTCTAATCCTCTTGGATAATTCCCAGATCTTTCCTGTAATAAGACTAGATTCCATATCCATTTTTCCAAACTTAAATTGACTTGATAAAAGTCATTCCATGTTTTTAGATCTTTAAAATTCGAAGGCTCAATGTTCAAAAAGCTATTCGGAAAATCAGAAACTTTATTAAAAAAATCTAATCCCGTAGATTCAATGAGTTGAAGCATTTCAGCGATTATTTTGCTGTTGCTTTTTTCTGTTTTTTGATACCGCCAATTCTGTCTTATTTTATTTTTTGGTGCTAGCCATTTTTTATAACTCACGTCTATTTCATGTCCTTTGTAGACTAAGGATAGATCCGACACTACGATGAGTTCAATCTGAATCCAAGCACCATTTCGATTCGGAACAAATTGGATACAATAAGTCAATCCATTTTCGGTTTTTGAAAAGTCCCAAGCATTGCCAATAAATCCTAAAGAATTTAATCTTGGTTTTGCTACTTTCTGTACGAGCTTTTTAAACTCTGCCGACGTCACACCTTTTGGTTGAAATGCCACTTGATATATGATTCGAGAAATCCCAATAATAAATAGGACACTGAACAATAGAGCGATTCCTTCTATGATTTTTGTTACATCCATAAATAGTAATGTTGTAATTTTTTTTAATTTCTATTCAAGTGGCTTTTAAAATGGGTGTTCATTTAATAACACTCAACAAAATTCAATTATTCCATACTTAATTTAGTTCGTTCAAATATAATTTGCTTGCATGAAGAAGCAAAAGATGATGTAAGAAAATGGTTTGAAATCTTTTACGTATCGCCTACTGTTTTCGTTGCTTTTCGAGTAAAAGTGCGAATCAATTACCATTTAAAATTTTCGAAATAATATTTTGGGGAAACTATTTTCGTATTTTCAAATGTCTCGAAATTGAAGTCTTTAAAGTTGCCTGTTATCAAGTAATCTGCAGAACTTTCTTTAGCAACTTCAAGAAACTTATTATCAGGCAAATCTGATATTATTGTAATTTTTTCAATTGGTGTATAAGGAATTGAAATTTCAATCAGCTTATTCATAACCACTTCTGCGTTATTCTTAAAGTTATAAAATTTTTCGAATTTAGCTCTATTCAATACTTCTATATACTCTTCCATTATTTCATTTGAAATGCAGTTTATTACTTTCCTTTCAAATACAATATCATATAAAATTTGAGTAGGATAAGAATTTGAAATTAATGCGGAAACAATAACGTTAGTGTCGAGTATTATTTTTTGCATCTCTTACTGCTTTAATTTCAGCATTAATTTCTTCCATCGTCATTTCTGAAAGTCCTGATTGTTCTGCTATTTGGTTGCATTTCAATAATGACTTCTTAGCGTATTCAATTGAAATTAATTCCTCAAGTATTGCAAATGTTATCTCACCTTTCTCTTGGAAATTGTACTTAGAATAATCTTTTTCAGTTATTTGAACTTGCAGAGTTTTCATTTCATTTTATTTTGATTTCAAAGATAATAATTTTCATGGGATTCGATCTCGAAGTATTTTCGCAAACTCTATGCTCACTTGTGTTTTGCGTATCATGCTTAAGTGGATTCAAATATAATCTGCTGGCATGAAAAAATTCTAAAGACAAGGGGCAAAAGGCAATTTCAAATTCCAAATTTTTAAATCCTAAATTCCAAAAGCAATTCCATAGGCAAATTCCAAATTCTCACTTCTAACTACTCCTTACTAACTACTAGCCATTTTTTACTTTTGACTTTTTACTAACTACTTTCTACTTTCTACTAACTATATTTGCTTCCTTTCTAGAAATCTATGCTAAGTATTTTCAAAAAAGAACTAAACAGTTTTTTTAGTTCGCTGGTTGGTTATATCGCCATATCCGTTTTTTTATTGGTCTGTGGATTTTTTATGTGGGCAGTTCCAGATAGTAATATATTGGATTATGGTTATGCCACGATGGATAAATTTTTCGCCTTCGCACCTTGGGTACTTTTATTTTTATTACCTGCATTGACCATGCGTTCATTCGCCGATGAATATAAATCGGGGACCATTGAAATATTATCTACATTGCCTCTGAAAGAAAAGGACATCATTTTAGGTAAATTTTTCGCGTCTTTTGTATTGGTTCTGTTTTCCCTTTTGCCCACTTTATTGTATGTGCTTACCATATCCCGATTGTCGGTAGTGCCAGGCAATATTGATACTGGTGGCATCTTTGGTTCTTATATTGGCTTATTGTTTTTGAGCTTGGCATTTACGGGTATCGGCATATTATGTTCGTCCTGCACTTCTAATCAGGTGATTGCTTTTTTGGTCTCCATATTTGTCAATTTTATACTCTATGCAGGATTTGAAACGATTAGCCGTATGTCTTTTTTTAATGGCGGTGCCGATTATATATTTAGCCAAATTGGTATGCAGTTTCATTATAATTCTATGAGTCGTGGTTTGATAGATACAAGAGATGTCGTTTATTTTGTAAGCGTGATTGCACTGTCTATTTTGGCTACACGATTTTCAGTGGAAAGAAGAAAATGGAATTAAATTTTCTGGCAAAAAGAGAACATAATAAGAAAAGATAAACTAGGAATATAATGAGAAAAATAATCTTTACGTGCAGATGCATTGCGGCAACGATTGCAGCGGAAAGCCCACACCATGCGCCTCGCATGGGAGGATCCCGACGTTCACAGTCGGGACGTGTATGCCGCCCCAATATCTCTTATTCAAAATTTAGTATAAACCGATGAACGAAAAAAATCATCCGAAAAGGAAAGCATTGATCAGATTGGTGATGGTAGGCATTATGCTACTCCTCCTTAACATCACGAGTAGCAGATTGCACAAGGCATTTGATTCAACTTCTGAAAAAAGATTTTCATTGTGTCAACCGACGAAAACCTTATTGAAAAATCTGAAAGATGTAGCCGTAATTGAAGTCTATTTAAAAGGTACTTTCCCAGCTGGATTTCAACGATTGAGCGAGGCCACGCGAGATGTGTTGCAAGAGTTTAAAGAAGTGGGTGGCAATAAAATTCGTTTTGAATTTATCAATCCCATGGAAGGAAAAGATGAGAAAGGGAAAAATGCAGTCTATACTCAATTAGCGGAAAAAGGAATTAACCCAGTGAATTTAAAAGTACAAGGCGATGAGGAGGAAGGGTATTCTGAAAAAATTATTTTTCCTGCTGCAAGTATTTCGTACAACAACAAAGAAACTTCGATTAGTTTATTGGAAGGACATCTTAGTATGTCGCCACAAGAAAGACTAAATTATTCTGAAGCGATGTTGGAATACAAATTAGCTTCAGCCATCAAATATTTGATACAGCCCGACAAGAAAAAGATTGCTTATATCATTGGCAACGGCGAACAAATTGGTATGAATACAATTGATATGTTATCGACTTTAGAAAAATATTATGATGTAGATACCCTTTTTCTGAATCAAACCATTGCGATTCAAAAAATATATTCTGCGGCTATTATCTGCGGACCCGATTCTGCATTTGATGAAAAAAATAAATTTAAGATAGATCAATATATCATGAATGGCGGTAAAATGTTATGGATGCTAGATCAATTACGTTTTGATATGGATTCGCTGAAAGGCGGTGGTGGTGCGAGTATGGCAGTTGACTATGGATTAAATTTGGATGATATGTTATTTAAATATGGTGTGCGTATCAATTCCGATTTAATTGAAGACTACCAACAATGCAATCCTATTCCGGTTACTGTTGGCGTAGTAGGCAATCAACCGGATATTAAATTATTACCTTGGGTTTATCATCCATTTAGTATTTCCACTTCCAAACATCCTATCGTAAATAACTTAGATGCGGTGATGTTTTTAAATGCAAACAGTATAGATACGATTGCCAATCTGGAGATTAAAAAAACCATTTTATTAAGCTCTTCCAATCGCAGTCGACGTATGCCTTCACCTGTTCGAATCAGTTTGTCCAATTTAAAATTCAAACCACAAGCGGACATGTTTCGTGAAAAAAATATTCCGATGGCTGTTTTGTTGGAAGGCAAATTTGGTTCTGCTTATGTCAATCGTTTGGACCCACATTTTTTGGATATCTATATGGATTCATTAAAACAAAATTATTTGACTGCTTGCGAAAAACCGAATAGCATGATTGTGGTTTCTGATGCGGATGTCTTTACCAATGATTTTGTGCAAGCACGAGGCCCTTTGGAATGTGGTTATTATAAATTTACGGAACAATTGTTTGCGAATAAATCCTTCCTCTTAAATTGTATGGAATACTTGACGGATGATTTTGGATTATTAGAAGCAAGAAATAAAAACCTGCAATTGCGCTTGTTAGATACGACAAGAACCAAACAAGAAAGATTGCAATGGCAATTAATCAATATAGCATTACCCATCTTATTGCTCTTGTGTTTTGCGAGTGCCTCTTTCTTTTTTAGAAGAAAGAAGTATGAGGGAAGAGTGGATTAGGAAGTAGTTAGTATTGAGTAGTTAGTAGTAAGAATTTGGAATTTTAGATTAGCCTTTGATAGTAGAAAGTAGATAGTCAAAAGTAGATAGTAGAAAGTAGCTAATTTGAAAATTTGTTGATTTCAAAATTTGAAAATGTTCTCTTTGGAATTTGGAATTTTCCCTTTTGGAATTTGGAATTTGACTTTTGGAATTTATTCTTCAGTATTCATTTCAGCTTTAGATGGATCATCGCCCATCACGATATTATAAATTTGTTGTGGTTGATGATAAATGTTTTTGTTGTATTTATTACCCAAAACGATGATGGTGAAATTGTCCTGAATAAATCGATAGAAGCAAGTATTGTTGCCATGCCACCAGCCATTGTGGTAGACAATTTTCATACCATTCGGATAGTTCAACATTCTCCAACCTAAGCCATAATTTTTAACCCCTGGTCGTTCAAAACTATATGGTGCAAAAGCTTCTTTCAATGTAGAAGGCATAATAAACTTCCCACTATACAAAGCTTGATCCCACTTATACAAATCACGTACTGAACTGTATACCCCTTTGTCACCTGCGACGCCATCTAAATGCATATCTTTTTCAATCACCCATTTATAATTATAGCAGCATGCCGAATTACATTTTTGTTCTTCATTCGGGTTAATTACATAGGTATGATCCATGCCAATTGGCCCGAACACAAAGCGTTTCATGAAGTAGTCGAAACGCATACCACTAATATGTTCTACCACAGAAGCAAGAATAGCAAAATTAGAATTGCAATACGTAAATCTGGTATTGGGTACAAATTGTAATTTAGGTTTATTGTTCGCAAATAAATTGACAATATCTTCATTGGATAAATACAATTTACCTTTTGGCGCAGCCGCAAAATGCACATAATCTGCAAGTCCACTTCGGTGAGAAAGCAACATGCGCAAGGTAATCGTTGGGTAAGGAAAATTAGGAATAAATTTAGTCACCAAATCATCAAAGGAAAGCAAGCCTTTGTCTTTTAGAATGCAGATGGCGCCACTGGTCAAAGTTTTAGAGGTAGATGCCAATTGACTTCTCGTTTCTGTACTCCATCTTTCACCAGTTTCCTTTTGGCTAATGCCGAAATATCTTTCATACAATATTTTCCCTTTATATCCAATAAGTACACTACCATTGAATCCTGTAGCAATTTGACGTTGATAAAAAGTATCTAAACGATAAATCATTCGCTTGTATTCTGGCAAAGTAGTATCCGAATATTGCAAGACTACTTTACCAAATTTTGGTGCATTATCTGGACTAGGCGACTTCCCATTTAAATTGCAAGCATTACTAAAAAAAAGTATGACAAATAAATAGAATGTGCGAATGAGTCGGATATGCATAGGTGACAAAATTAATGATAAGTACTTATTAAATAAAAAAAAATATTTGCGATTATTCCATGTCTTCCAAAGCCATTCTTAATTCTTGCAAAGCATGTTTTTCATTCAATTGCTGTCGTATTTGAATGCCTTGTTCATAGGTCTCTATCGCCAAATTTATTTGATCAGTAAGCACATAAGCCTTTGCTAAATGATAATAAGTGCCTACATAATTTTTATCTGCTGAAAGTACTTGTTTGAAACTGTCAATCGCTTCTGATAGTTCACCACATTTCATGTATTCTAATCCAAGTGCATGCCACAAAAAGCAATCATGCGGTGCTTGAACCAGCATATTTTTTAAGGTTGTGATTTTGTCTATCAAAAGAAATAATTTATCCGTTGAAAAAAATTAATCAATTACACTTTGTCCAATGCCTCTTATACTGATTGGTGATGCAGGAGAGCAATAGTACTGAACGTACATATTGATAGGGCTCACTTGAAAGTTTCCTTTTTCATCTGTAGAAAATTCTAATTTATGATTCAGATGGCCATCCTCATCATAAAAGAATTTGGTTTGATATTTATATTTTTCTGGAGTTGCAGATGTCTTCTCCAATTTTTGCATAATCTTTTCTATTTTCTTTTTCTTAGAATAAGAAATTATGTTTCGCACATTGGCTTGTTTTTCCTTGAAAAATTTAATATCCCGTTCTATTACTAAATCATTTTTATACAAATGAACTGTAAGCGTAGAATCAATAACCAAGCCACTTGCATCTTGATAAGCAATGCGCTTTTCTTCAATCTTATCGTTTAAATAAGTATAAGTAGTTGTGAATTTCTTATACGACATTTTGCCACTTACATAATAATCTTTAGATATTAAAGTGTCATTTGTGTATTTAAAAACTTCTCTACTAGTAACTTGAAAACCCTCAGAAGAATCAGCCTTCTTTTCATTAACTATTTCTGCTAATCTGTCGGGGTAGGAAAAATATTTATATGTAATGCGCCCTTTTCTTCTCATCAAACCTGTGGTAGGAACTGCACTAAAAGCATCCACAATAATATCTTTACCATTATAGGAATAGGTATTTTTAGTACTAATTTGCCACTTATTCGTTTTAAGATTCCAGATATAAGCCAGTCTTTCTGTGATTTGATATTTCTCATCGTAAGTGGAAATAGTTTTAATAAAAGCAATTTTATTGGCGGTATCTTTTGCTAATATTTTATACTGTATCATCGAATCCGCTCGGTAGTATTCTTGTTGTGCCGATGCAGTTAAAAGCATACCGCATATACAAATCAATAGTGTGGCTATTTTTTTCATGGTATTCATTTTGAGGTTGTAAAGTAAATAATCTTCTATCGAAATTTTCGTTATTATTTTTATAATAAAACTGTTGACAATCCTTTGTATTCATTGCTTTGTGCAAGGCTATTTTCTTCATCCCTTACATTCGATAGCCCAATGCATTACTCAATTCTGTAGGTAATTCTGGCAATTTATTTCGTTGAATTAAAAACGAAGTAAGGTCTGCAAATTCTTTGAAAATATAATGTGTATCCGCCGCAGCTTTTAAGTAATGCGCACCAGTACTTCCACCTGTACCTATTCGTCGACCTATCATTCGTTGCACCATATTCATATGTCTGTAACGCCATTGCGCTAGCAGCTCATCTATATCCAAAAGGCAATTGATAAATTGATAAGGTGCATTCAATAATGGATAATCTCTAAATAACATGATGAATAAAGTTGCCTGATTAGCAGCAGTTGTTAGACGCTTACCTTCTGGAGTTCCTTCTCGCATAAACATGGTATCGAATGTATCTACATTTTGCTTTTCACCTTCTTGTAATGAATCCGAATAGATTTGTCGATAAGTAGAAAAAAAGTCATTTCCCTCTTGCCAATATTTTTTATCGGTAAGAAATGGCATTCGTGTTAGCCATTGATTCACCAATGTAAATAAGGAAACGGTTTCTTCTGCATCTTTTACTTTGTCGATATCGGTTTGATTCAGTTGAGAGGTATAATAATGTTGACCAAATCGTTGATCGAAAGGCAAGCCCAATAAGGCTTCCATGATTTTAAATTGTATGCTTTGAAAACCTGACGCTGGACGAAGGAAATCTCTAAAGTCGAGGAAATCCAATGGTGTCATGGTTTCTAGGATACTAATTTTATCAATGAGCATTTGTAAAATGATGCCAACTCTTTTCATGCGATGAACCGCATTATTCATTTCGGCAGAATTGTCTTCAATA
>Ga0114969_10001064_pt1 | contig 23447 bp, 60 predicted proteins | sample M_130807_MF_Meta_FD_87316 | JGI IMG/M metagenome (GOLD analysis project Ga0114969, IMG submission 87316) | Freshwater microbial communities from Lake Montjoie, Canada to study carbon cycling - M_130807_MF_MetaG | ecosystem: Environmental > Aquatic > Freshwater > Lake | place: Lake Montjoie...
AATTAGCCAACAACGCTAATAATATATACTACACAAAAGAAGCACACTACACTTGGTTGATGTAGTGTGCTTCTTTATTATAAGCTAATTCATATCTGATTCGAATTGTTCTTTAATAGCTTGTGATTCTTCTTCTGTTCCTTCTTCGTCATGCCACATAACCGCATCGCATTCCCAATCATCTGATTCATTCCAATTAGCTGTGATAGTGAAGAATTTGCCATCATCAGTTTCACCTTCAAATAATACAGTTTTATTTGTTACAACACCATCTGCGTAGTTAATTTCCATAATTTTAATTTAAGCTAAATTACATTGTTCGGTTTTAGTTCCAGTTGCTAATACATCTTTATGATTTTTGAATCCATCATAACTTGCATTCAACAAATCAAATGTTCCGATATAATCTGTTTCGGGAAATGTAAAGCCATCAATAGTCCAAATGAATCTGAACTCTTTAACTACTGATGGATCATAACTTTTCAACAAATCTGTTGCATTGATGAATGAATCCATAGTCGAACCATATCCATAGGTTTCTTCCCATGCGTATAATGCTCGACCATTCTTTGCTTCTTCAGCAGAAGAGTAATGTGAATTGCGATAGTAAACTGCGTTGTATGTGTCACTCATGATTTTGGTTGGTTAATGGTTGTTGCTGACTCTGAAAGTATCGCACATTGGGTTTACTTCGTCAACAAATCCTACAAACTTTCTTCGTTATCTACATCCTCCCACCTCGAACGCATTCTTTCTAATGCTTCGGGCGGAACACCATGAACATTCTGGTAATTTCCGGTTGCTTTTTTAATGATAATCTGTGCTCCATATCTTTTACCCAATTCAATATAAGGCTCAATCTCCCATTTTTGTGTAAATGTATTCGAAACAATTACTGATTTCCCATTACGCAAATCTTCTTCGGTTTTAGCTTTACACCATTCATGAGCATTCTTTAATTCTTTTGGATTGAATTGATATTCGCCATTATGATAAAAGAACATATCTGCCTCGTGATGAGACAAACTAGGATCTTCCCGCATCAATCTTTTAGCATAAGTAGTTTTGCCTGATCCGCTAATACCCCGAATAAGAATCAATTTTTGATTCTTATTCTCTTTAATTAGATTATTAACTAATACATCAAATTTCATACGGCATCTCCTCGTTCTTTCATGCGAATGTATACATCTTTATTTGCATCCATGATTTCTGCTAAAATCTCCTTGCAATACTCAATCCATGCTTCTTTGGTAAGAGTACCATCTATGAATTGGCCCAACTTTTTTGAGTATTCCTCACAATTTATGTTCATATAAATCTGGTGTTTCTTCTCCCATGTCCAAGTCAAACCATTCACGAACCAATCCTTGGATAACTTTTTCAGGATTATTAGTCCATGTAGAATAGTCCATCGCATCACAAGTCACCATATACTTGTCTTTATCGTCGATTGGTTTTGTAACCTCAAATGAAATATTATATGTTTTCATAATTAAATGATACCAGCATTCTTCTGCTTTATAGTAGCTTTGACTGCTGCTAATTCATATTGTAATCCTTCAATCTTATCTTTTTGTGCCTGAGCCATTCTAGCGAATTGATTGGCTTGGTTGTCATAAAAAGCATAATCACTTTTAGCCGTTTCAATTTGACGTATCAGATCAAACTTAACGTAATTTAAACCTTCCTTCTGGAAGTTTTCGTCGAAGTAATTAATGGTTGCTGTGCTGACTTCTGGTGTGGTGTTCGTTGACATGCGAGAACTATCGCACGCCAGTTGCGCCATGTCAACCTACTTTTTTCACAATTTTGCTTTTTTAAGTTTCTGGTAGTAATCCTTCACCTCGTATATATGGTGACTGGCAATTGTCTCAGCAGTGCTGCGATCTTTAGTATGCTCCTTCTCCACCTTTGCACCTACTTTTAATAAGGCTTCTACTTCCTTAACACTGATCTTGTATTTCTTGGCTATCCTTTCCTTGGATATGGCAGGCTTGAGTGTGCTTTCTATTAATAAGATCAATTCGTCAAACTTCATATCAATATTTATATTTAATTAACGAATTCCTACAATCTTCTCTTCATCTCTTTGAAGCATTCTGTAACATCATCTCCGCCTCTATTGTAATGCCACTCCTTCATAGCTCCCAACCAACAATCAAAATCTGAGAATTTCCATGTTCCAAAAACCATATATTTATATGCTTGAAATTCAGTTACTTCCAACCATTCTTGGTTATCAGAAACTCCAGCTTTTGGCCCTTTATAGTCTTTTGGGTAATCTGTTCTCATTTTGTTATTTCTAATTTCTCAATTCTGTATCGAGGTGGTTGTGGATTACTGTAAACAAAATCCATATATTCAAGACCATCATTAAGTCTTGAATATTCTTTTATTTCTCTCTTCTCCTCAAGCCATTTATCATATCTTTCATTCAGAACTTTAGCATTTCGTTCTGCAAATCTCTTTGAAGAGCAGATCATCACATTGTAATCTGTTGTCCAGACTCTTTCTCTATGAATTGCATAGATTTTCATTGGTTTTGCAATTCAATCAGCGCATCAACTAAATGCGGAATAATCTTCTTATCCAGCTTAATATCAAAATCGTCAGCTTCTCCAAAATTAAGCAAACGAAGAACTAATTTAGTTTCAGTTTGCCAGACAGCAATATAACTAGTTTTCTCATCTGGCAGAACATATGCGTTTTGTGGGATATCACTCATTTATTTCTTTTGCTATTTTCTTTGAGCCAATGATACTGAGCCAATGCTTCTTCTGTAGTAGGATGACGCTTACTCAGCTTCTCGTTTCGATCCTTGAGGAATTTAATCTCTCTCCTATAATTTTCACAAACTAATTTAATCTCTGCTGGTACTTCAACTGTAAGAAATTCTAAACTAGCTTGGGGGGAAGCACCAGAACCATTACCAATGTTAGATGCCGCTAGACTCAAACCTTCACGAAGCACTTTGATTTCTTCTCTCTGCTCATCAATAATACGAGCATAATCTTTCAATAGATCATTTCTATTGATGTATTGTTCTTCATCCATATGTGGAGCAAAAATTTCTTCTTGTTCTACACGTTCTTGATTCTCACCTAATCTCTCATCTAGTCTATCTCGTTCCATCTTTCTCCGTTCAGCCAAAGCATCAATACCTTCTGTTAGTTCACTCATTAGATTGCGGTTCATTTTTTAATCTATTATATTCTATAACATCTTCTTTGGCTGATTCGTACAAAGTCATATTAGTTGCAGTAGATAGTGTCTCCATTGCATACACAAACAAACGATCAGCACATGCTTCCTAAGCACTAATGTGCTCAAAATTTACCCAACAATTGCGATCAAGATCTTCTTCTTCACACATGCAATGCCAACCATCATAATATGATAAATTGTTAATACATTTTGTGCAAATAGGTTGTTTAGGGTCTAACTTTTTATCTTCCATAATCGTAGCAACAATATTCACCATCTCTGGAACCTCAAGATAACTTCGGTATCCAGCTTCATCATTAACTTCTTTGATTTTTTGAAGAGTTAGTTCTTCAAGGTGTTCTCTATTGAATTTCATATTATTCTTCTTTCAGGTGAGGTGTTCCAAACTCAACTTCATCCAAGTTTGGTGTTGGTCTATCAGCTAATCTTTTGTTCATCTTTTTCCATTCCTCGAATCGTTGCTGCTGTATCTTTGAATCAATCCGATATTGCTTAACAGCTTCGATATAACTGTATACATCGTCAAAAAATACGATCTTATGCTCATGAAGAGGTAACATCCCTCTTTCCTTTTTAAACGCATTCAACCTTTCGTACATTGCTCTTTCGTTCTTTGATATTAGCTCATCTTGATTAAGCTCCCAACGATTCTCGAATACAATGACAGGACAATGATTGTTAACCTGTACAAACGTAATATCCCCATCATCCGTCAACGAATGATATATATTATTACATAAAATCTCAAAGTCATTCGCATTATCGTAGAAATAATTGAACTCCTCTGCTTCTTTTATTAAACCATACCTATCTTCACTATCGTAAATGAACTTACAGAGTGTGGCAGCCGCTTTGTTTTCGGGATATTTTTGATCATCAACGTCAATCAAACACTTGATTACGTCGATGGATTTTCTGTGGTTCGCTTCTAGTTGTGCGATAAAGTCAGTCATGATCTGCTTGTGCTGTTCTGTTAGTTGCGCTTTCATGCTACAGTATTAGAGGGTTTCCCGTGGAATGTCAAGCTCTATCTTTTGTCCATCGTTTACAATATTTCTCCTAGCAACTACAACTTCAACAGTTTTTGTATGCTTTTCGATGTACACATCTATCTGCTTTTGACACTCTGCACATGCTTTGCTCCAAGATTTCATAGCATCTGTAATATTGTTATGCATAGAGTATAATCCAGCTTGATCTTTTGGCCCCCAACATACTTTATATGTTTCTGTTTTCATATTATTTGTTTAGATAATCTCCATCCTTTCTTCGATTTTCAATTCCTCTTTAGTTGTTAATTCTTTGTCGTAATCAAAGAAACTCAAAGAGAATTGATGATCTGGAAATTCTTCTAGCACAACACTGCACCAGCTAGAGTGTAATTCTAATTTAGAGATCGTGTATTCTTTACCAATCTCTAGAAGCTCATTAGCATCTTTAACCATGTTAACAAACCAGAACATGTGTGTACCTTTGAAGGTTACTTTACTACCAACTTTGGGCCATTGTTTCATTTAAAAATTTTTCTACTTTTTCTGCTCTATAAAGCCAATTAGCTATATCATTTTGTACAGCAAATAATTCTTTGTCATTCCTTAGAGCACCTTGCATATACATATGTTCAAGATATTTCATATTTCGAATTACTTGTTCCATGAAATGAAGCTCATCAGTTTTTAACTCGATGAGCTTATCTATTTTATTAGATTCCATAAATTATTTCAAATGTATATCCATCTGATTCTTTATAAGTTGGATATAATGATTTTACTTCACGATCCATGGATTCACGATTTTTACGTTCAAATTCATATGAACCAACTAATCGCCTTCCACTCTTGGTTCGAGAATCCTTCTTATAAATATTCAAAATAAATTTCATCTAGATAACTGTTTGCTGTGTATCTTAACAGATTCTACTGTGTTGTCAATCATCCTGAATATACCACTGAATCCAATAGTGCTAATAATCACACCAACTATAACACCAATGATAAATGTTTTCATTATTTTGGTTCAGGCTTATCACAAAACGAACATCTTCTAATTCCACCATCTCTGGGAGCATACACTCCTGCTCGACAAATAACGCAATGCCTTGCACCATTAATATCTACCTCATAATCAGATTTTACTGATTCGGGTTTTGTTTGATTTGCTGTTGATTTATCAAATGTGAAAAATCCAACAGCAACTAATGCGCTTGTCAAAAAAAGAATAAACGATTTCATATTAGTTTCTACATTCTACATGTTCATCAACTCGAAATCCACCTGTCTTGTAATGAGCATCATCTTTTTTTCCAACCTGAAGATACACATCGCTTCCCTTGTCCAAGGAAGAAGCACATTCTTCCCAAATAGAATTTTTAATTTCCATTAGTTTCTTTGCTGTTTTATCGCATATATCTTCCATTTCAAATGAGAGTTCTTCGAAATCTTTATCTGCTAAGTAGTTAGCGAAGTCTTCAGCCGTAGTTCCTGTATATGGATCAGACATTTTTTTAAACTTCTTGTCGTTTAATTCCACAATACAGGTGGATCGAAGAATAGTGATTGATTCTACTTTACGAATTTGATATTTCATATTATGTTAATATAATTTATTTTTTACGATTTGTCAACTCAATTATTAATTTTAACCAAGATCCAATGCTGCATCCATTTAGTATGATCTAATACCTTGAATTTTCTTTTTTGTGGTAAGGCTTCGTAGTATTCTAATCCAATTGCATTCCATGAAAATCCCCAAGGAAATGCAGTAAATTCGTATGGATTAATCTTTTCTTTCCAAAAAGAACATACATTTAAATATTCTTCGAATTCTAATGTAATAAATTCAGACTCCATGTTTAATCCTCATTACCATAATTTCTTTGGGACAAACTATAGTGAGTTCAAATGTGGATTTTCTGTATGAAACCCTATATTTATATGTTTTAAAGTAATTATTATCCAATTGTCTATAAATTCGTATTCTTCTTAGATAACCAAAAGCTTCATCTAATGTGGAAAATGTTTCCATCCATTTCCATGAGGATCTTTTCATCCCAATTTTAGACCTTTGAACTATGTAATTATATCTGTGGTCAACTTTAGTTTTACTTTGTTTTTGATCGAGTTCCATACGAGTGAATAAATAATAATTATGGATAAATCATTTGCTGAATACATGGCTGAGTTCGAAGAAAAAGGCAAAGCTTTTCGTGATCATATGGCTGAGAAAAGAAAGAAAGAAGCAGCAAGAAAGAAACTAGAAAGAGGTACTCCACCTTTGCCTGAACGTCTCGGAAGAATTTATGATGCCAGAAACGAACAGGATGCTGAAGATGCTATAGCTGAATTAGAAAGAAGTAAAGATAAAATAAAAGACATTCGTCAATTAACACAGTATAAACGTTAATTATTCTAATAGATAATCTATCCACAAAGCATAGATAGCCATTAGAATAATTAACGTTTTCATTTCACTTAATATTTACCATCCCAATCATCTGGTTCGATATCCTCATCTGTATCATATCGATCCATAATATCTGATCTATAACTATTTAACTTTCGATTCTCGCATTCATCGCAAGCTTTACACAAGTAAATCCCATATCCATCATATAAATTGCGATGATACTTGCCGCTTCCACAATGGCATCTGTTTTGTTCGTTCATATTATTCGATATCTTTAGAGTACTGTGCAGGAGAACAAATACCTTTAAATGTGAAATGCGCCCGATAGGGTTTATTAACAGGATCTACTTCTCTGTACTTATATAACAAACCAACTGTTTGCATCAAGGTGCGCTTGATATCCTCGAATTCATGGTAGTCACTTGCATCTACTACGAATTCGTTTACGATTGCGATATTGGTAATTACGTCTGTTGCTGTCATAGGAATAGTATTACACACTGAGGTTTGTACTGTCAAAAATTATTTTACTTTTTCCACAATTACTTTAGCTGTTCCGCTATTGATCATGTCCAGTTTCTTTGCTGCTGCTTTATTGACATCTACGATTCTGCTGTAAACATATGGCCCACGATCTTCTACTGTGGCTATCACAGATTTATTTGTTTTGATATTAGTGATTTTAACCATCGTACCGATTGGAAAGGTGCGATGAGCCAATGCTGGTCTATGGTGCTGGATACGTTTACCAGTGCACGACACACGGTTCTCTGCGCCGTACCAAGAAGCAATTCCTTTTTGAGTTGAGGCTTCAACTGGAGTAGTGGTCAGTATCAACAATGCGGTTGCTAATGTTTTCATTACCAGAAGCATCTCAGAACCATACTGTCTAGTCAACAAATATTTTAATTTTTTGTGGCTAGTAACACCACAGCAGAAGTCAAAGAGTATCTGGATTTATCATCCCAAAATTCATTAGGATTAGCTATTTGCTTTTTGGTTAACGGATTCCATTCAGAAAATGGTTCTACTTGTGGATTATTTATTTTATTTTCTATTGCATAATAAAATTTAATCCTTGGATCTTTCAAGAGTTTAATCCATATACTCTTTCCACCAATTGAATGTTCGTTATCAGTTATCAATTTCAATCCTTTATCTAAGATAAGATATTGATATAATGATAAAACTGGAAATGTATTAGTTTTAGATGCATCCGTTTCTCTTACTCTAGAAACATCATCTCCTAATATCACTCCAGCCATTCTTAAACTGGCTTCAGCTTGTTGCGCAGGTTTGACATACAATTCAAACCAATCCTCGCCTTTTGCCTCAAATAGATCAGATCCGTTTATCTGATCTATTTTAACTGCTTCTTCTGGTATAGGAAATGAATCGGATTTTATTACTTTATTTGTTTTTGAATCTTTAGGATACAATGATCCTTCGGGATCTAAATTTAAATACATTTCTAAAATCCGATTCACATTTACATCAAACTTCATTCATATATTTAGCTACGATCAATCATTAGCTTTTTAACATCCGTAGTAATAGTAACTGTTTCACATTTAACAATTCGATATTCATTACTAGTATCAACACAATTGTTCTTTTTAAAGTCTAATGCTTCTTTGTATTGATCGAACATCTTCACAGTGTTCCATGGAGTATATGCCTTCTTCGACTCGATATTATAGGTTGCTTTCATTGTTTTGTTTTGTTTCTAACGTTTTGATGATGGATTCTAGTGATGCTACGATTGCTTCATTGAATGTATAATCATTTTCATGAGCAAATTGGATTAACTTAATTAAAGTTTCTTTTGAAAATTCTTCTAAATCTATATCTAATGTTGCCATAACTAAATATATTCAATTTTATATACCGAATTCAAAGTTTTAAACTCTTTTTTATTAACTTCTGTGACAGTAGAAGTAGTAAAGATACCACTCACTTCAATACCATTACGACAAGTTCTTGACACTACTACTGGCTTGCCAACTTCTGGTTCTTGTTCGAAGAACCCTTCCACATAATATTCAACTGGTAATGAAACACCTTCGTTGATTTGTCCAGCTTTATACGTCTCCATTAGAGGAGTATCAACCAATGCATTTTCTACCTGAGATATTTTACTAATTCTTACTTTAGCGTCCATAAAAATACTTTATCACTTCTGAAGCCATATGTCAATAGTATCCACAGTTTTTCCAATTTCATTGATCAACCATTTGCGAAACTGTTTAGGATTTTTAATCAACCCTTTATTCTTGGCATTCCTCATGATCCTTGCCATCTTAGGCATACCATATTCGTTTTGATAATAGCTAAACACCATCTCTCTTACCACAGTTGTGATTGGAAGTGCGTTTGGTGATACTGGTTTTTTTGCCATAATATATTTAGAATCCATGCTTAATTTTAGCAAGCATCCACTTTTGTTTATCTATAATTAAATATTTGGATACACCAATACCATCTCTTCTCAAGCCCATATCATATAACATACAAAGTCTAGTCTCTTCTCTACGAATTTCAAATGTACACATATAATCCAGAAGACTAATATATTCTTGGTATGTTATATGATCACTCATTTACCTAACCCAAGGTACTCACCGATAATAGTCTTTTGTTCTTTCCACATAAACTTTGGACTGCCTGTATTATCACTCACCCAAATAGCATGTCCATTCGTAATGGCTTCCTTTTGAGATACAGATTTACCAACTGCATACCCACTCAAACCAAATGCTATTGCACTACCTGTGCTTACTGAAATTAGTACTATCTCATCACTATACTTTTCGATAAAATCCATTAATTTCATAATTAGTCAATATTCAAAAATTCTTCCATCTCATCTTCTGTACGAACACGATAGCACTGATCGTTGTCGAATGTCAACAACCCTTCTGCATACAAGTAATCAACTCTGGTGTAAATCAAATTGTTCAAACAAGTGTCGAATAAATCCAAGTTGTTAAAGATGATATCTTTTGTTACTCCCTTCTTCAAGGTGCTAAAGATATCAGAACCAGTAATAACTTCTTTGTAATCAATTACTGTCTTTCCCTTCAACACATCATCTAAGATGCGCTTTGCGGTGTGCTCTGCAAATTTCTGAACTTCTTCGTTTTGATTTGATTTCATGATTAATTTTCTGTTTTAATTTCTTCCTGATAGATTTCACTCATCAGTGTATCGGCCCATAACAAAAATGTTAGATGTTCTTTTGTATCTTCTTCGTATTCGTTTTCCATAACAAACACATTCTTATGAAATATTTTAAATTTCGCAAGTACTTTCTTCAGAAAATGTCACGAAGCCGTACTTCACTTTGCTAAGAAAGAATCTGTAACTATTAATTACATCCAAACGGATATAATCATTTTCTTCTGTAGTACCTTCAAACGAGCAACCAATACTCATCTGAAATTTCTGCTCATAATTGTTTTCTGCATTGTATGCATCGAACTCTGTTTTATAGGTTTCTAGATACCATTTTTCAACCAAAGATGAATAGTCGTAAAGATCAATAAGTTCCATAATATTATTTTGTGTCGATGATGTAATTACCGAATGTTAAGATACCGTCCACAGTAAAACACAGTGTGTCTTCAGCGAACTCAACCACAGTACCAAGATGGTCGTAGCTTGTCGAGTCTGATTCTGAAGAATTTTCGAGATATTCATGAGGAACCAACCCAATGAGTCCAGCATCAACCGAAAATTCGTTTCCATTCTGATCTGTATAACAGCCATCACCATGATAAGTAGAAAATGCCAATACATTAATATCTTTCAGTTTAATATAAGAATTATCTTTATCTTCTTCTGAAGATACTTCATTACAAAATTCAATCCAATCTTTACTACGAATAACGTAACACGGATCACCCAACCAGTATTTTCCAGCGGGAACGATGTAGGATTTGTATGTAGCAGTCATGTCGTTCATAGTAGTCATTTTTTTTGTTTGTGTCGATGTTTATTTGTTGATGAGGATAATTCCTAGGATTAAACAGAAAACCCCACTCCATTGGACTGGAGTAATTCTCTCGCCAAAATAGGCTAACCCAAAGAAGTACCCGAATGTGATAGTCACGTTAACCAATGCAGTTAGCTTAGTCAACGACAAAGATGAGTTTTTTATAGAAAACATCCATCCAACCATGAATAATAGATTGGATATTATGGTGAAATATACTGGAATAGTATTGTTTTTTACCAAAATATTAATATAACATCCAGTAAAACAAGCCAATAGATAATAACTAACTATTAATGCATTGGTCATTTTAATTTCAAATAGTAATTCTTGACATAAACGAAACCGTTTGGTTTCTTCAATATATTATTTGGATGATTCTGCTGTAAATCATAATCAATCAAATCCCAACGAACTTTTTCGTATTTGAAATAGATGAAGAAACAATTACGTACAGAATGAAAATGACTAACTTCTAATTTGAAGTCATTAGACAAATACCTTTTAAGACTATTAATAAAGGCTTCGTCTTCTGTAACAGTAGCAACAGAGTATAACATACCAGTTATAAGTCCTACTTCATATCTTCTGTTGTACTCTGAGTTAACAGGAACGGTTATAGATTGTATAAGCCTCAAGTATTTAAAAAGATTAGACAAATAAAAAACATTCTTAAACAAACACTTTCTTTTAGGAGTTTTACCCTCTTTTAGTGTAGTTAAAAATATTTTCTGTTTGTATTCTTTTTCGATCTCAGCTTCGGACTTCGGAAAGAGTTCGGTAGCTTGCATAACTGGTTGATAATAAGAATGATGTAGGAGAGATTCGAACTCTCAGCGTGCTTTTTACAGCAAACAGGGTAGAAGCCTGTGCCCTTCATCCATTCGGGTCACTACATCGTTTAATTTACTTCCTATACTATACCACACTCACTCACTCTTGTCAAAAGTTTTTTTCAACTTCTTTCACTAGTACTTACCCTAACTTTCAATAAATATATCTATGACAAGAAGTATAGTGACATTTAAACAATTTTTCCTTGAGTCTACAGAGACTGAAGTAGAACAGTATAGAAATTTATTCGATGAATTACAACAGTCTAGTTTTGAATTATTTTTTAAAGGACTTCTAAATTCTAAAAATGTTAAATATGCAGAACAATATCAAATTGATCCTAAACGTAAATTTCTTGTAGATTTTGCTATTCCTGATAAGAAAATAGCATTAGAAATTAATGGGCCATTTCATTATTATAAAGACATATCAAATTGGAATAATCCTAATGATAAAATCATTGATTCAGCAGACGATCAAAGTTCTGATATTTCTGGATTATTAGAATATTACCAAAATAGACATAATTTTATCAAAAATGCATTACATTGGAGAATTATTGAAATTCCTACTGATATAGTTGTTAATAAAAATAAATTAAAATTAATAGAAAAAATAAATGAAATTAATGAAATTGCATCCAATTCTAATATAGTATTTGATTATGAAACATATAAAAAATCACATACACCACAAAAAAGATTAAGACCTAAAAATATAGAAGACGGTATAAATCTATTAAAAAAATTAAAAGAAACCAAAAATTATAAAGAAATGTCAATAGATTTCAAAAATAAATTAGGATTAAGTATTAAACCAGAAACAATAGCAGAATTAATAAGTAAATTTTGTAGAGCAAATGGAATATCCGAAAATATATTAGAAGTAAATAGAGAACGGATAAAAATAGCTATAGAAATTATTTCAAGTATTGAAGATCGAAATACAAAAACTAGAGAAGAAATGTTTGAGATATTAAACAAAGAACATAATCTTAATATAAAAACAGATACTTTTGGTAGATGGATGACCAAAAATTATTTTCCTGATTGGATTCCATTTAATAAACTTGAAGCAACCAAAAAAATTATTTCAAGTATTGAAGATCGAAATACAAAAACTAGAGAAGAAATGTTAAAGATATTAAACAAAGAACATAATCTTAATATACTCGAAGGGGTGCTTAATAGGTGGATTAGAAATAATCAAATTCCTAATTGGATTCCAAAAGGGAAAAAAATTCCAACAGATCAAACTCGAAAAAATAAAGAATTAGTTAAAAAAATTATTGCATATATGAATAACCCCAATAATCCAAAAAGAGAAGATCCTAATAATTTAACAAGAAAAGAAATGCTTCAAAAATTAAAAAATGAACATAATCTTAATATTGGAGGAGAGACAGTTTTAAATAAGTGGATTAGAAATAATGAATTTCTTACTTGGAAACCAAGACCCGATATAAAATCTACACGTTAAATATAAGAAATAACTAAAAAAATATAATATCCTCACTCACCTTTGTCAATCTCAATATCAAACTTTTCTTTGGCAGTTTTCCATTTGGATGAGTCCTTGATTTCAAAATTATACTCACCCAACCATTCCAAGCCAGCATTGTTATCGAACTTCTTTTCGTTCTCATAATTACCATTAGCAGAATAGATTGCCTTGTAGTAACTCTTGGGGTTCAATTTGATAGTTTTGGTTGCCATGTTTCCTTTATACACTGTTGTGTTATGACCTGTCAACAAAATCTTTAGATGCCGTACTTAATCTTTCCTAGCATCCATTGTTTATGATCTACGATACAATATTCACCTAACGCAAAATTTACCATCAACCCAAGCTCATTGAATATCAGTTCAACATCAAGTATACCCCCAGCTACTAACTTACTCACACCAACAGCTTCTCGCACAGTAATATATTTAGTCGCCATATTCCGTCCTATCAGAATCCATATTTAATTTTAGCTATCAACCACTTCTTTTGATCTACAATACAGAAGTGAAAAGTATCCTGCATAATCAACAATCCAGATTCACGGAAAAACTTATTCATGTTTATACCATGATCCTCAATTGTACCGAATTCAACTCTATAACGAAAATTATTTATGTTAAGAGTTTCCGACATAGAAGTAATATTAGAATCCATACTTAATCTTCGCTATCATGTATTTCTGTTTATCTATTATTTTAAAATGAAAAACTCTACCATTAGGATGATCCTTATGGTATTCGTCATGTTTGTGTTCTATTCCTAGATGTTCGTGTAGATCTGTATTTCTATATACAAATGGTTTTAATAAAGGAAATTCCTTATGCAATTCAGTGCCATTAACTATCCTCTTCCAATAGTCATCTTCTGTCAAGATTAATATATCAGAGTCCATAATTAATTTTAGATAAAAACCATTTCTTCTGATCTACTACTTCTAATCTTGACATACTTATATGCTGTAGTCCACACTTTTTTATAAACTTTTGCCAATTTATAGATTCAGGATGTTCTCCTAACTTCTTACATTCTTCAATCCATGCATTATGGACCCGATAAAATCTAGGAGGTATACTATTTTTATTAGAGTCCATACTTTAATCTGAATATCATTAACTTCTTACGATCAAGAATAGTAATTATAGAATAATCGGGATTTCTCTGTTTGAAATTATAGCAAAAAGTAAAACCAAGATGCTTCCTAAAATATCTGTTTGTATTCTTTTTTACAAAACAATAGTTGGGATAATTTGGATAACCTTCTGGTGGCTTTAGATTAAACCTCTGTATAATTTCATCTTGACCAAATTTTATCCATTTATTAAATACGGGCCATTGCAAATATATTTCATCAGATTCCATATTGAATCTTAGTTAACATCCATTTCTTTTGATCAATGATATAATATCTAAAACGATGATAATCATACTCATCATCTTTCCTAAGACAAAAATGATTCATTTTAGGATCACCGATTCCTCCTCCCATTAGTGATAATCTAATATCTTTCTTATATGGACGCAAGCCAAAATTTGTCATATCTTTAATATATTCATTGATATGCTTATAGGTAGTCCAATCACGATTGTCTATAAGTTTTCGAGTATCATCAACATGAAGTATTACACGCTTGAAACCCATAACATAATTTCACTTTCCGTCATCTTTTGGATAAGAATGTCTTTTCGTATCCAAATGTTTGTGTAAAGCTTTTACGTGTATTAGCAATTCTCTAATCTCTTCTTCTGCTTTGGTGTTAATATTGAAATCCTCGACTGCTCTTTGTCTGTCTTTTGCTTCTTGCCTAGAAGATGCCATCAAAATAAATGGAGCTTGTAGTGCTGCCACACAAGAGAGAAACAAATTTAATAGAATATATGGAAACGGATCTATTGGTTTAGACAAAACCCAAGTATTAATAATGATCCATAGTATTATAATACTAGAACAAGTAATTATGGCATACCAGCTACCACCAAATTTAGAGATTATATCAGATAAATTTTGACCAAAAGTTAATTTTTCGTTACTGTTTTTCGACATTCTAATATTTAATCTGTTACTGTAGTTTCCCGAGTTTCGGTATCTTGGATGTACCACCGTTCGTCTTTTGCTATAGTACTCAACTCTCCAGTACATTCTAAATCAACTTCGTTATATCGAACACCAGTAACGATCTCATACATCTCATCAATGTCGTGATACAACAACATTAACTTAGCTGGATCAAAAACTTCGTCATCCCGCAATTCCAAAATATATTCTGATGAATATCCTTTACTAAATATCTGACCAACCATAACATATCGAGGCTCAAAGTCAATTAGATATACATCTTGCTCGCATTCGGCATCAACGTCAACAGTATTGAAAATCTGATCCAAACTACAAGAAAACACTTCTTCGCCCATCTCACAGGAATAAGGATTAGTTTCTCTATCGGGATGCATCTTGTTTACATACATTGTAACAGATTCGTCCATATTAGGCCCGCAATTATGATACAAATTATCATAATCAAATTTAGTATCGAAATTAATCCCATCTGTAATTTCTTCAGACAATTCATCCTCCATAGTACCACACATATGAAGACTAACATCCAATCCATTATCCTTGAAATGCCTATAGAATTTTTCAGGCACTTCACCCATAATGACTTCTGTATCCCAACCTTGAAAACTAATAATGTATTTCATTTAGCGATAGTATCTAACATTTTCTTCTTCTTGTCAAGGTAAGTTTGACGAATTGCTTGGATGGTTTCATCTACCATTTTATAGTCGTACTTAAAGTAATCAGGATCATTTATAAAATCCGATACAATTTTTCTTAAAACAATTCGGATATTCTCTCTAGACTCTTCTACAGCAGTTTCTAAACGGATAAAGTCTGGATCAGGTGATGCCCCAATCCAATTCAAACTTCTTCCATACTTTGTATTCGTTATAAAATAACTACCATAACCAATATGGTCACGTTCGTATATTCTACCAATAGCTTTCATTTTACCATTCACCTTCATGTAAATGGTTTCGTCTGATAATTTTTTAGGCATCTCAAGATTTTAAAATTTCTGCTGCAAGAATATTTTGAATGTCTCTTCCCATGTTTTGAATGTCATTCAGAATGAATAATTTATGTTTTTCACTATAATTAGTATAACACATTGTAATAAGATTCATTATGAATCCACCATTTTCAGACTTAAACATTTCTATTTTAAAATTAGGAACTTTGAAACCGTTGTATGCACAAGGGGTACTTACATTTGAACTAGTAACTACGCTATTGCTTAATGTGTTTATTGCATTTTGTAAAAGACTTGATGAATTTGTATTTGTATTTGTATTTGTATACGACATATAATTCACGTTATAACATAATAGTTAATACAAATCAACACTATTCTTCTGTTAATTCAAAATCTACCCAATTATCACACACTTCACAAAAAGCTTGATCTGCATCAAAATAAAATGGTTCCAATTTATATACAAACTCTTGTTTAATTTCGTCCCATTTAGCTTCTGAACTAAAAACTAAATGTTTACTTGTGCATGATTTACATCTGTATATTTTCATTTTAATAGATCTAACATCAATCGTTGTTTCATTTTCTTGGCTACAATAGTTTCTAAACCAACTTTGTCTCTTTGTAGAATAGGAATGATTTCATTGCGAATCATATTTCTTCTACTTCCTTTAGATACATTATTGGTTTCGTCTTCGACTACATATTTCATTAAATCATGTTTTACACAATAGTCAATAAAATCTTGTTTCTTTGTAAACAAAAATGGATGACAAGACACGTTGGTAGTAGCATCTTTCCATTCAGTCCAAAATGGAATTGGCTGATAACCGTCATGTCCCCTAATAAAATTCAATAGATAAGACTCTACACAATCATTTAAATGATGAAAACTAACGATTACGTTTCTATGAATGAATTTCATTAATTCATTCAACCGAAACTCACGAAGTGCTGCTTCGGTGTTTTTGTTTGATTCATCATAACTAACATTTCTTCTTATGACATGTCTATAAAAATCGGAAAGTTCTGTATTCATGAAATTATAAAATGATTCTTCCATCTTATCATTTTGTGGACGAACTCTATGATTGAAATGAAACACCTTATATCGATTTCTATCTCGCTTGTTTACCTTGGACAATAGATAATGCACACCCGCAATAGAATCTACACCAGAGGAACACATCAATACATATTCCTTAATACCATTTAATTCTACTGCTTTATTGATAATCTCTCTGGAACACTTAATCATATCAAACTCCGTATTTGATTTTCAACATCATTAGTTTTTTACGATCAGTAATTTCATACAAACTTTGAGAAGAAAATGTATCCATAAGACCGAATTGGTTTTCAATAACATCATGTCTTATCTGAGTATCAATATCATGAAAAAAACATAAAGGAATCAAGGCATACTCTTTTCCTTCGATTGTTACTTCATGTACTTTGTCTCTAAAATTTTCAGAATCCATATTTAATTTTGGCTACTAACCATTTATTTCTATCAAGAATTCTAACCGTTGTCAACCAAACTCCAAATGATTTTGTTTCTTTAGTACGTCTTGCACCACAATGCCATAGAAATCGCTTCACACTAACTTTACCTTTTAACGCCCCACTTAATGCCACTTGTTCTACTGATTTATGTAATACTTCAAGATTTATTATATCAAATTCCATATTTAAGTCTAAACAACATAAACTTCTTTTCGTCTTGAATAGAAAATGTATACTTTGTTTCAGTTTTAGATTTATAATCTACACTATAAGCATAGTTCAAATGAATTAAACCAATTTTATCCATTAAAATTTCTTTGTATATATTAAACATTGTTGGATTATAAGACGTGTATGATCCTTTGGGATAGTTAGGAGATAAAGAATAAATTAAATTTTTAAGAATATCTGCTTCTTTATTATTACAAACGTATGTTTTAAATTCCATAATTAATTTTAGCAATCAAGTATTTAGGTTTATCAACTACTTCACATAACCATGAAGTAGTTCTATATAATCTTTTATATTGCAATCCTACACTTTCTAAAAATACTGTTAATGGATGAATAACTTTTTTATTATCTTCTTTCCATTTTTCATAATGAAACATTATATCATCATTATTAATAATAACTTCCATATATTTCATTATAATAAGTTATTTTTAAAAGTCAAGCAAAAATTAACTTATTGACAATGCATAGGAATCCCATTAAAAGCTATGATGTTTTGATAATTTTCTATGAACAGTTTAGCTTTTTCTAATTCTAATTGCAACCTTTTGTTTTCACTCACTTGTGAATCTATAGAAGATTTGGCCTGCTGATACAACTCAAATCTGTGTTCTTTTAGGAATTCCAATCAAAGTTCTTCTGACATAACTCTTTAAGCTAATAGATCTTTGACTACGGTTCCGTTGTATACAATAGACACTGGCCTTCCACCTGATGCCATTAGTTTGGCTTCTGGATCAATACCCAATTGGGTATACATAGTAGCAGCTAAATTTTCTGCTGTCAAGGGATTTGAATCCACATCACTTCCTGTTGCATCAGATGACCCATAGACATAACCACGTTTAAATCCTCCGCCAGCAAACACAACAGAGAACACTCTAGGCCAATGATCTCTTCCTGCATCTTTGTTGATTTTAGGTGTACGACCAAATTCTGAACTAATCATTACTAATGTAGAATCCAATAATCCACGTTGATCTAAATCATTAATTAATGTGGCATAGGCTTGATCGAATTGAGGAAGTTGTTTGCTCATGCCATTGGCTATTCCGGTATGCATGTCCCATCCTCCGTATGTAACAGAAACGAACCTTACACCAGCCTCTACTAGTCGTCTAGCCATAAGTAGTCTTTGACCTGCTTGATTCAAGCCATAAGCCTCGCGCATTACTTGTGGTTCCTTATCTAATGCAAATGCTTCTTTAGCTTTTGGTGAAGAAATTAAATCATATGCTTTCTGATAGAAAGTATCCATTGCTGCTAGGCTATCGCTATTTTCTAGATATTTAAAATGATTATCAACTGTGTCTAAAATGCTTCTACGTTTATCAAATCTAGCTTGATCGATGTTTACGTTTAAATCTCTTACTTTGAATCCCACAGCAGCAGGGTCTGATCCTAGACTAAATGGACCGAATGCTTTTGGAAGATAACCAGCATCAGCAACATCTCCTAATTTTTGGGGCACACAAACATAAGAAGGTAAACTATTTCTATCTCCTAATTGATTAGCTACGACTGATCCAAATGAAGGATACTCCAAAGCAGGTGAAGGACGATAGCCGGTAAACATTGTGGATGTTCCACGTTCATGTGCAGCATCTCCGTGAGTCATGGAATGCACCACGGTTAATTTATTTGCTATTTTAGCAGTTTGTTGTAGATATTCAGAAAACTGTAATCCTGCTACTGAAGTATTAATAGCTTTTAAGGGTCCACGATATTCAGATGGAGCATTAGGATGTGGATCGAATGTTTCGTGACTAGCAGCACCCCCCGGCAAAAAGATATGAATAACAGACTGAGCTTTGGGTGTCAAGCTAGATTCTGCTTGTAATTTAAGGATATCCCCCATTGATAATCCTAAACCACCTACAAGCCCAGTGTAGAGAAAGTCTCTTCGATTCATGTAATTATTTAGCTTAAACTAAATAAATTACTCTACTGGTTTGATTTCTTTTGAATCACGAACTACTATCTGATCTTCTTTGAAGTACAAAGTTTTTTTAGATTCGTTAAATTGCAATGAATATATTTTGTTAATTTCAACAAAAAACAATACTCCTTTAACATTAATCTCGTCTTTTTTGATGGATTTAAATTCAAATATAAATCCAGACTTCTCTGAACCATCAAACACACCAAATAACTTTAATGTATTCTGTTCGTCTACTTTTCTTTGTTTAACCGTACCAACAATTATTCGATCATTTAACTTAAAAGCAATCCTTTCATCAACCTGAATATCTCCTAATGGCTGAAGGTCTACATCGCCTTGATTGTTATAAGCTTTTTTAGTTGTTTCTGAAATAACCGAAGAAACATTCGATGTTTGTTGTTTTTGAAACCCAGCCTGACACACATCAATCAAACACAACATAATAACGAAAAAGTGTTTCATTATTATATTTAGTTTTTAAATGCCGTACTTTAATATTTTCAATAAAAACTTTTTAGAATCATTTAACTGAAACGTAATATAAGATCTGTTTGACTCGAAAGAATATGATATAGCTTTAATTCCGAAACTATTTTTAACTATAGAATGATTAAAAAATTTATTGAAAGAAGTAATAGATAATCCGTTAATCTTAAAGGCATGTCTTAGATCTTCTTGAGTTGCTCGATAAGTTTCCACTGTGAGATTAACGTAAGTATTGAGAAAATATTCCAAGTAATAATACACCAGCAACTACACACCAAAATAAAAACGAATCATTTTCCTCAGAAGAATTAGATGATGATTGGATATTAGGTTCGGTGTATTCGATTTCTGGTTCTACTATTACATATAATAGAGGTAAAACAAAAATGGTTGCCGTTATCTAGTCATAAATACAATACTGACATACCACATAAGAGAAAAATTCTCGAAGAATATTGTATTGAAAATAATTATAAATCAATTTGGATGGATTTTGAAAGTACTCCAGAATTAAAAGAAATTTACAAAAAAATATTAAAAGAAAGAAACTCCGTATAAGTGGAAAGATTTGAACTTTCTTACCGTGAGGAATTGTTTTACAGACAACCGCAGCTCTCCAACTCTGCCGCACTTATTTTACGTAAGTCGTTCATTATCAAATAGATACTCCTGCGGAAGGACTCGAACCTTCAACATTGAAATTACATCGAACCCACAAGTTTTTATTCTTTGTGGAATGGACTTTGTCTTCATCCTATAAGGATGTTCCGTGTAAAGTCTCTACACTTGCCCGATCTCGCGATCTGCTAGCTCGGCATTGGCTTTTCAGCGTTCACCGACTTAGCGGAATTTTTCGAATAGGATTACTCCTATAAGCTGCCATTTGTTAAAAAACAGTTTCACACTCTACCATTGAGTTACACAGGAATGTATTCTATTTAAAAGAACAAGCAAGCTTTCACTTACACATATAATTTACCATACTTTCCTAAAAAGTCAATAGAAAAGATAAATATTTCTGTGAGTTTAATCGACGAACTATACGACGACAAAGATCTTAAATGGATTAAACAAATCTACTCAGAAGATCCCAGCTCTAGAGAACTCTTGTATAAATCATTTGGTCAAAAGATAATAGAGAAACAAGAAATCTTCTTAAACTCCAAGCCATTAGACATTCTCTGTTTAATCTGTATGACTGCACCGTTCGCAGAAGACAAAGAAGAATGTCACACAGTAGGCATCATAATACATAAACATCTATTATCAGAAAACCCACTACCATACTTACTAGATGATCACGGGTTTTTATTAGCTGAAAAAACTCTAGTAGCACTTAGCTTCTTTAGATCAGCTATGGATTACAGAGCTAAACGCAAAGGTGCTCCTACTTCTAGCTTTTATCGTAATGCTAGTAAATTATTATTCATTAAGAATGATCATGAGAATATAGCAGAACATCATGAAAGATGGGAGAACTTTTTAGGAGAGATATTCATTTAGCGTCAAACAAATAATTAGAAGATACTAGGTTACGATATCTATCCACAGTTAACTGGCTTTCTTGTAGCTCGGTTTTAATCTTAGCAAGAATAACTGATTGAGTATTAATAAAAGATTCTGCTTCTAGAAATAATTCTGGTTTATGTTCTTTTAAATACTCCAGCCATTCTTGCTTCATAAGAATATTTATTTAGGAACGCAATTTGGAACCATTCTTTTCTTTTTACCTTTTCCTTTAGGCTTCATTCCAACTTGCTTATAGTTCTTCCAGCAGGATTCAGTATAGAATTGTTTAAATGATTCTAATTTAGTTGTATTTTGTTCTTTAGAATTTTGCATAGCTTCTTGAATATCTTGATCTGTGAAATTTATTTCATCTGATGAAAAAACAAATTTTCCTCTAATTGTATGCGGAATTCCTTTTAATGAAGTCAATTTATTACGATTACAATCAAAATTACCATTAACTACAGAGGGTGCTCCTTCCAAAGATACTAAGTTATTACTTTCACAATTAAAAGTTCCCCCAACTGTATTTGGTGATCCATTTAAGTTAGTTAACATATTTCTTTGACAATCAAAATCACCATTAACTACAGAGGGTGCTCCTTCTAAATTCGACAATATATTATTATTACATTTAAATTTTCCTTCGACTGTATGTGGCGATCCTTTTAATGAAGTCAAAATATTACCACCACAAATAAAATTTCCGGTAACCTTAATTTTACTTAAATCTGGTAATTCTTTCAAAAGCAAGCTGCTTAAAAATACAGGTCCATCGATAACACCATCTTTAATTCTACTCATTATTGAAGAAATAGATGCTTTTTGTTTTTGTAGAAAATCCCTTTTAATTATATCTTCGAATTCTTTATCATCATCAAAATAATATCTGTCGTTATAACGACCCAAAAAAGTATAAGACAAATTAATCATTCCTATGTTGTGTCCGTCTTTTCTAACAATAAGATCATTATCTTGAATGAAATCTTTACAAACTTTCCAATATTTTCGAACAGGTGCTTGATTATTAGCACCTTTAATTTGAACTATTTTAGATGTATCTTCTTGTCGATTTAATTCAAAAGTAACAGCAGGTTGATTGTATTCTTTTGGTTTTCTCAAAGAAAATATAGCGATTTCTCCTTTTTTATATCTGATAAAATATTCACTCATTCCACCTTCGAGTTTTGTAACTCGACTTTCTCTTGCTGCTTGACCTACACAATTTCCCATGAACATACTTTCTTCGCGAAAAGCTTTATTCGATATTAATTGCCAAACTGGATAGCCATCATAAACACCAATTACATTATAATCAATACCTTCTTGGATATTGATTTTATTCTTTTTCGCTTTTTCAGCAGCATCAGCCATTTCTTGATCCCACTTTTGTACTTCTTCAAATATTTGTGGGACTGTAACTTTAAAAAGTGATTTTAAATAATTATCATCTTTGGTATTTAAAAAATCTATTATGTGGTTTAAGGTATTCTTGTAACGAGATGTAAATCCTTTAAATTGTACAATACCTTCTTTTTTTGCCCATTCTGGATCTGTTTCTTTAGCCTTATATGGTTTTATAAAACTTATTTTTTGATCATCATCTTTCGAGGATTGAAACCATTTAATGTATATATTTAAAAACCAATTAGCTATTTCTTGTTTATTTACATTCTTTTGTTTTAGAATATTTTCTAATTCTAAATGTAAAGGATCTTTAGAAATTAAATTAGCTTCATTTAATTTCTGATACCTTTCCCAGATTATACGA
>Ga0114969_10001066_pt1 | contig 23433 bp, 16 predicted proteins | sample M_130807_MF_Meta_FD_87316 | JGI IMG/M metagenome (GOLD analysis project Ga0114969, IMG submission 87316) | Freshwater microbial communities from Lake Montjoie, Canada to study carbon cycling - M_130807_MF_MetaG | ecosystem: Environmental > Aquatic > Freshwater > Lake | place: Lake Montjoie...
ACCAATTCCAACTCCACCACCATGATGTAAAGAAACCCAACTTGCGCCGCCGGCAGTATTTATCAATGAATTTAAAATTGGCCAATCGGCAATAGCATCTGAACCATCTAGCATGGCTTCAGTTTCTCTATTTGGAGAAGCTACAGAACCAGTATCTAAATGATCTCGACCAATGACTATTGGAGCTTTCACTTTCCCTGTTTTAACTAATTCATTAAATAATAAACCCGCCTTTTCTCTTTCCCCCATTCCCAGCCAACAAATTCTTGCCGGTAATCCTTGAAATGCAATTTTATCTTTTGCCAGATTTAACCAGCGAATTAATCCTTTGTTTTCAGGAAAAAGTTTTTTCAATGCTTCGTCTGTTGTATAAATATCTTCCGGATCACCAGATAAAGCAACCCACCTGAATGGCCCTTTACCTTCACAAAAAAGCGGACGGATATATTCCGGTACGAAACCAGGAAAGTCAAATGCATTTTTTACTCCACGGGATAAAGCTTGTCCGCGAATATTATTTCCGTAATCAAAAGTAATAGCCCCCCGCTTTTGCAATTCCAACATCAGATTAACATGTTCTGCCATTGTATCCAAGGAGCGTTCAATGTATTCAGCAGGATTTTTTTCACGAAGAATTTTTGCTTGCTCGACAGAGATTCCTATTGGGAAATACCCAACCAATTCATCATGAGCAGAAGTTTGATCGGTAAGTGTGTCAATCAATATATTCCTTTCAATCAATCGTTTTAATAATTCAACTGCATTACAAATAACAGCGATAGAGATTGCTTCGCCATTCGCTTTTGCTTCAAGCGACCAGTCAATTGCTTCATCTATATTATGAGTCAGTTTATCCAGGTACTTTGTTTCAATTCTTTTTTGTGCGCGCCATTCTTCCACTTCAGCAGCGAGGCAAACTCCTTCATTCATTGTAATTGCTAAAGGCTGCGCTCCGCCCATCCCACCAAGACCAGCAGTAACATTCAGTGTTCCCTTTAGAGAGCCATTAAAATGTTTTGTAGCTAACGATAAATATGTTTCGTATGTACCCTGAACAATTCCCTGCGATCCAATATAAATCCATGAACCTGCTGTCATTTGTCCATACATAATAAGACCTTTTGCTTCCAACTCTCTGAAATATTTCCAGTTAGCCCAATGTCCAACTAAATTAGAATTTGCAATTATTACCCGAGGAGCATCTTTATGTGTTGGAAGAATACCAACCGGTTTTCCACTTTGAACTAGAAGTGTTTCATCTTCATTTAAATCTTTCAATGCCTTTACAATCAAATCAAAAGCTTCCCAGTTTCGAGCAGCTTTTCCTGTTCCACCATATACAATTAAATCTTCCGGCCGTTCTGCAACATCAGGATCGAGATTATTGTACAACATTCTTAGAACAGCTTCCTGAACCCACCCTTTACAAGAAATTGCATTTCCGGTTGCAGCTTTCAAGTTCTTTTTTGAAGAAGTAGTAATTGACATCTAAAAAAAAATTTTGTCAAAAATAATTATTCAATGCACAGAATAACTTACTTAAAATGAAAAAGGGTGCGGTCTGGTTAACCGGCACCCTTCTTCCACCTAAAAACAAGGAATTACTCCCTCGTGAATTGTAATGTGCGTGTTACTCCAGGAGCTTCAATACGCACGAAATAATTTCCACTACTTAAATTGTTTATGTCAAGTATCAATAGATTAAATCCCTTCGCAACTGCATCATTTTGAGTCTGCATTACTTGTTGACCAATGGAATTAAATACAGTCAAATTAGATGTGCCGAAATCACCTGCATTTAGAGGGATGTATACTTCGTTTTGTGCCGGGTTTGGATATAAATTTCCCTCTTTTAATTCAACTGTTTCATCTTCAAGTTTTTCTGTATTCGGACATGTTGAACCTAATATTCCATCCAGATTTAAACTCCAATCATTATTCATTACACGATCAGCCATCTCAAGAGAAGATGAATAATGATTAAAATAACGGTTTGAAAAAATATTTCCAGGCATAACCATATTCCGAATATTCATATTATCAAGAGGCGTATTTGCATCATTATCAGGAGCTAATGGCAGAGAAGTTCCGGTTATATATTCAATGTAAGATTTATCAGAATTAACTCTGAACCAGTTGCAGTTGTTACTATTAAATTTATTCCAGGCCATAATAACTTCAGGATGATTTTTAGCTGAAGTAATATGATCAGAATCATCACGAACCATAAATAACACTTTCAAATTTGGCATATGAATCATGAAAGAATCTATGAAATGATCTGTGTTTCTTAAATACCAATAGTCTTTTGATTCAGCTAAAGTAGGTTGATATGGATAAGTTGTTTGTGGAGGATATATTCCCATTTCAGTTGCCATTTGCAAAACCTGATATGAATAATAATATTTTTTTGTTGCCCCTAAAGTCGCCGCCTCATATTTACCTATTAAGTCATAATCTGTTCCCTTGTTAAAAACTCCATTTTCATTTACATCAAAATAAAACTGCCCTTTAATGTAAGTCTTATTGTACTTAGCTGCAGTATCGTTTGCGGCAAATTTTAATAAATTCCAGTTGTAAGTTCCGGTAGAATCGTTATAAGCATTATTCTTATTAATAGCAACGGTGCTACCATAAGGTTTCCCCGGATCTGCTGTGAGCATTCCGTCTCCAATTGGAGATTCAAAAAATGAAACCCAAGCTACTGAACTTAAATAACTATGATAAAGACCTAGTACAGACAACAAATTACATCCACCATTTGAGCCTCCGATAATTCCAACATTATCATACAATGGATTATGAATTCCTGTAGATTCATTTAAGTATTTATTATTCATGTCTGGAATTTGACCTAATGCATATCGAATAACATCTCGAGCAGCTATCATACTATTAGGACCTCTGTTATCGTAAACTCCTCCGCTTTTTTGTGCACCATTACCTCCACCAGGATAGTTAAATTGAATTACGATGCATCCATAATTTGACATGTTATACATTGAGGATAAAATTCCAGGAGCAGCCCAACCACCACACATATATATAACTACCGGAGCGCCACAAGAATACCTAGCTGTTTGATAAGGAATCGAAATGCGAACAAATAAACCAGTAGTTCCAGCTACTGAAGAAGGCACTCTTACATTATTGTAAGTGTATGAAGCTTCAGAATTCTTTGAAGCAAAAAGCAAAAAGGCTGAAAGTAAAGTGAGCTTAAAGGCTGTGTAAATTTTTTTCATGAGTTACTTTGTTTTTAGGTGAGACCAAAAGTATTGTGCTTTTTAAAATTTCAATCTCTAAAATGTTAAGTGCCCAGAATTATCCGATAAGTTGTCAAAAATGAACGACGAGAAATTATTTGAAATTATCAAATAACATGGATTTCTCCTTTTTCAGGAATTAAAACCTTTTCAAACCCTTTATCTTCTAAGCATTTTTTAAATGGCAATTGTCCTTCCTCATAGTCACCGTGCACAAGGTAAATCTTTTGCAGACTTTTTCTATCCAAATTATCAAGAAAGTCAAGCATTTCTTTTTGATCTCCATGTGCACTGAAAGAATCCATTAATTCAACTCTTGCCTTTACCTGCTTCATTTCACCAAATAATTTAATTTCTTTTTCGCCATTTCTGATTCTAGCACCAAGTGTTCCTTTTGCACAATAACCTACCATTAATATTGTATTGTTTTCATTTTCTATATTATTTGAAATGTGATGAATGACCCTTCCCGCTTCTGCCATACCTGAAGCAGAAATTATTATTGCAGGACCTTCCATCATATTTAAATTTTTTGACTCTTCGACTTCAGTTATGTATTGCAAATTATTAAAGCCAAAAGGATTTGGGTCAGATTGCAAATGAGCACTGATTTCTTCATCAAAACACTCAGTGTGATTTCGATAAATTTCTGTGGCATTTGTTGAAAGCGGACTATCAACATATACAGGGATTCTATCAAGGTTTTTTTCGTGGTGCAATTTATCCAACATGTAAACTATTTCCTGTGTGCGTCCAATGCTGAATGCAGGAATAATAATTTTTCCTCGTCGGTCGATACAGGTTTCTTTTATCACTTTATAAAAATGATCGAGGTCATCAGGAAATGCCTCGTGGATTCTTCCTCCATATGTCGATTCACATAACAATACATCAACATCATCCATTTGTTTGGGATCCTTTAATATCGGACGATTGGGTCGACCAATATCACCTGTAAATCCAACTTTAATTAACCGGTCACCTTCTTTAATTTTTATTGAAACACTTCCGCTTCCCAAAATATGACCATTATCACGAAACAAAACTTCAACCCCTTGTTTAATCTGATACCATTCTTCATATTTAATTGAAACAAACTGCTTTAATGAATGTTGAGCATCTTCAACAGAGTATAATGGATTTACAAGCCCCAATCCTCTCTTTTTTCTTTTTTTATTTTCATATTGGGCATCCTTTTCCTGTATGTGGGCACTATCAGCTAACATGATTTCTGATAAATCCTTTGTTGCAGAGGTGCAAATAATTCTGCCTCGAAATCCTTCCTTCACCAATTTTGGGATTCTACCAGCATGATCAATGTGGGCATGCGATAACACCAAACAGTCAATTTCTTCAGGTCTAAATAAAAATTTCAAATTATTTTCATCATCATATGCATCCTGTCCCTGAAATAAACCGCAGTCTAATAAAATTTTATAGCCATCTTCTAATACAAGTAAATGTGAACTACCAGTAACAGTTCTTGCGGCTCCGCAAAATTGAATTTTCATTTATTTTTTTTCTTATTTGGATGGTAAATTTATTCTTATTGAGTAAGCCTGAAAGTTTTCTTAAAATATGAAATGCACAGTCTGATAAAAATCATTTTTGATTTGATTTAACTTTAGACTAACTTTCGTTCACCAAATCAAAGTACAATGATTACCAAGCAAGACCTCGAAGCATTGAACACGCTTACAGGAAACAAAACAGAAGTAAAAGAACCATTGTTCATTCACGAAGCAGTTGAATCATTAACTGAATTAGCATTGGTGCATTTTCCGATGCTGCGAGTAATTGATTCAGGGAAAATGATGAAACTCGAAGAAAAAATTTCTTTGTTAGCAGCAGAGCTAGAAGCTGAGCTTGCGGCATTTTCAGGAGAAACCATTGAGCAGTAAAACTTTTTTATTAGTAAATTCAATTGCTTCCATTATATGGAATTATAATTTTCATTTTCTTTTATTCACATATTGATCATTCCTTCAAAGTAAAGTGAAGGCTTTTATATTTGCGGCCTCTTAAACAAAACAATTAAAAATGTCAGGCGAAAAAATCACCATGAATGAGGGCAGGTTGAATGTCCCAAATAATCCAATTATACCATTTATTGAAGGCGACGGAACTGGCGCTGATATATGGAAAGCATCAGTCCGCGTGTTGGACGCTGCAGTTGAAAAGGCTTATGGTGGAACTAAAAAAATTAGCTGGATGGAAGTTCTTGCCGGCGAAAAAGCATTTAACAAAACGGGGAACTGGCTACCGGATGAAACGCTTACTGCTTTTAAAGAATACCTGGTAGGAATTAAAGGTCCGCTCACCACTCCTGTTGGAGGCGGCATTCGTTCGCTAAATGTTGCACTGAGACAAATACTTGATTTATATGTTTGTCTTCGTCCGGTTCGTTGGTTTGAAGGAGTTCCTTCGCCGGTAAAAAATCCAGGTGCAGTTGATATGGTTATTTTCCGTGAGAACACCGAAGATATTTATGCAGGAATTGAATTCGCGGCAGGAACAGATGAAGCAAAAAAAGTTTTGAATTTCATTCAGCAGGAATTCCCCAAGATGTTTGATAAAATTCGCTTCGGAACTCAAGATAAATCTACCGGATGGCAAAAGCAATTAGAAGCTGTAGGTGGACCAAAACGCGAAGTTGAAATTGAAGTTGGAATTGGAATTAAACCGGTTAGCTATTTAGGAACTGAACGATTAATGCATTCGGCTATCAGCTATGCAATTAAGCACAATAAAAAAAGTGTAACGATTGTTCATAAAGGAAACATCATGAAGTTTACCGAAGGTGGTTTCCGCGATTGGAGTTATAAAGTGGCGAAAGATTTTTTTGGCGCAGTGGAAATTGATGGCGGACCTTGGTGCAAAATTCCGGAAGGAAAACCAGGCGCTGGAATAATTATTAAAGATGCCATTGCTGATATCACTCTTCAGCAAATTCTTACACGCCCTGAAGATTTTGATGTTATTGCTACATTGAATTTAAATGGTGACTATTTAAGCGATGCTCTGGCGGCACAGGTTGGCGGAATTGGTATTGCTCCAGGTGCTAACATTAATGGCGTGACCGGTCATGCAATATTTGAAGCAACTCATGGTACTGCGCCTAAATATGCAAATCAGGATAAAGTGAATCCGGGCTCGGTAATTTTAAGCGGAGCAATGATGTTCGAACACCTTGGCTGGTTAGAAGCCGCACAGTTAATTTATAAAGGATTGGAAAAAAGTATTGCCCTCAAAAGAGTGACTTATGATTTTGAACGACAAATGACAGGAGCTACACTTTTGAAATGTTCAGAGTTTGGTGATGAGATAATTAAGAATATGAATTAAGGAGCAGTGAACAATGAATAGTGAAAAACTAAAATCCTGATATTGAAAAGGCGGAAATTTTTTCCGCCTTTTTTTATTTATTACATTGATGCTACTGTATCCAAAAAAGATCCATATATCCCGATAAATGTCCCCGTATTTTTTATTTGTTTCAAATTTATTTTTGTTCCAATACCAAATTCATTATCTCGTTCAGAATAAAAAATAAGATACCCTTCTTTACCGTTTTCCTTGTCCTCATCAAACACGACCCAATGCTTTTCTATTAAATTACTTAAGGGATTAAAAAAGTCTTTTAATTCAGGATATTGAATGTGATCGATAATATTAGTCTTGTCAATGCCATGCATGTTCTTGAAATCACTACCGTTTTCGATTTCAAGTAATACCTCATTATTCAATTTATCCAAATTCATATTCTGCATTAGTTCATACTCAAGAACAAATTTTTTTGCTCACTAAATAATTATTCGCTGTTCATCCCTTCACAAAAAAAATCTCCATACAATTTTGAAATGAAAGTTGGTGCGAGGCATTGAGGGAAAATTATTTACTTAACAATCAACTTAAAAAAATCACTTACTATTTCACCTCTTCCGGATTCATGCTTGTGTGACGCAAACGATAAATGGTTATAGATTTTTTCTTCTCATCCAAAACATAATGAATCAGATAAGGAAATTTTTTTACAAGCAGGCAACGAACATCATCATATCTGACTTGAAAAAACGGACTGGTCTTTAATTCCTTAAAAGTATTTTTTAACTGCGTGTGAAATTTTTTTCCTAAACCTTTCTGTTGCTTATTGTAATAATCAATGCCTTGTTGAATATCATCCATTGCTTCAACCTGAATGAAAATTTTAACCTTCATTATTTCAGGCGGAAAGATTCAGACACTTCGTCCCATGATTTTATATCCTGAGGTTTTGAATTTTTAATGCGGCGACGAACAATGTTTTTTTCTTCTTCACTGATTTCAAAATCAGTGTTGCTTGTTTTAACAAAATCCAAACTTTTAATCAACTCAATAAAGAAGTTGTATTTATTTTCAGGAACATTAAGAATAATCTGTTTCATTGGTTTCGATTTCTGAGATTCAAAAATAATAACTCTCCGGTATTAATTTCCAACTGCCAATTCTATTTATTTTCTCTCTTCACAAAAAAATCTCCATACAATTTTGAAATGAAAGTTGGTGCGAGGCGTTGAGGGGAATTATTTATTGGATAGTCAAACCACCGCCTCATTACTTTTCTGCCCCACTTCATCGTCACCTTTCATATAATAAGCATAGTAGCGGGTGCCGGTTTCAATAGTTGTTTTATCAATGTAGGGGCTGTGGCTGTCGCGCGCCAATAAAATAAAATCAGCATCCGACGGGCGCTTGCGGTAAATGTTTATTCCATCAAAAGTGCCAAGCCGGTTGTAGCTGATGCGAATGCCGTTTACTTCTTTCCTTAGTTTAAGAATGGGCATTTTGTTTTTAGTATCCACTATATGCGAAGGAGCTTCGAGTCCGAGTGATTTGCCTACACTTTTGTTGTACGCTTCGTGCGTTTTCATGCGGCGCGTTTTTTTACGAATCACAGCAAGCGCATTGCGCATCTTGGTTTTTTTATTGGCGCTCGCAGTTTTATAAGTGCTTCTTGCGGCATTGAATTCCTGAATGCTGTCAGTAATCTGCTGGCAGGCATTTTCAAATTCGGTAATCTCGGCGGCGGTCAGTCCAAGTGCGGCACCCTGCAAAGCAATCTGGGTTTTCAGTGTTTGAGCCCAGTTTCCCCGCTTTCCATCCTGACGGGGAATCAAGTCAACTCCAGGCATGATTATTAATTTTGTGCGGCTAAATTAAGTATTTATGCGTTTTTAGAACAAAAACATATTAACAGCTTATGTGTTGTAATAAATAATACTGATGTTGCTATAAATAAAACAAACATTGTTTTAAATAGAACAAATATTTACTACACTATAGTTAATATTTTAATTAACACCTAATATATTTATATAAACTAAACAATTGTTTATTTAAACAAATATATTATTTAAGTAAACAGTTATATTGTTGTAACAAATAAAAGAATAAAATGTGTGTTTGAATTATGTAACCGTGTGTTTTAAAAGTTCAGCCATACCATTATAATAGCTGATTGTGTGTTTGGGAAATAGCAAGGTGTGTCTGCAGTGACCGTGCCGCTGTTGTTGGTACCTGACTATAACTCTGTTATCTTAAAGTTACTTCCCCTTTTTTCTTCCGCATAAATGCGGCTATCACAAGCGATACAAATAACCCGCCTATCATGGTTCCGCCTGACTCAGCAGTAACCTGGCCCATTGGAGAAAAATAAGTTCGGGCGTTTTCTTCTACTTGCTTTATTTCAACTTCAGTCTTTTTCTGTTTAATCATTTCGTTATGAAACTGCTGAACCATTCTTTCCTGTCTGTTCGGATCTACGGCGCTGTTAAATACATAAGCGTGTGCTCCCATCATAATAGAAATAATAAAGCACACCACAATTGCAGAATAAAAAGCTTTCCCAAACGAAATTATATCATTATGAAGAGCTCGGGTTTCCTTCACACATAAATACGCCCCGGTCGCCATTATTAATATTCCAATATATGCACTGTATTGACCGAGATCACTATCAGGCCATCCCATATAAAACTCAAATGCTCGAAAAACTACGCATGCAATTCCTGCAAGTACTCCATATTTCAATTCCATAAAAAAATTTCCCGCAAAGAAACTGAAATTCTAGGCGGGAAATATTAAGAATGAAAATTATTTTTTATTTGCTGATAACAAGTTTGCTTGTGCTACTAGATTTTCCATTCATTTTAACAAAATAATTGCCTGAAGCCAATTCTCCAATTGAATATTGAAAACGATAGTTACCGGTTTCCATTTTTCTGTCAGGAAACAATTGTTTTACTGTTCTGCCCAATGCATCAATTATTTCCAAAGAATAGTTGCCGTTTTCGGAAATTGTAAATTCAGTTATTAATTTATTAGTGGTTGGATTTGGATAGACAAATAAATTTTGGTTTTCTGAATTGGACAATAAATCTTGAGTTCCAAGTGGAATTAAAGGAGAATTATCAATCACAATATTTTCATCTCCTTGTAAGTAAATGGTGAATTCAAAAAAAGAAAGCATCATTTCATCTAATGTGCTTTCACCTGCAGTTACAATTTCAGGAGGATTATTTGGATTATTGTTATTTGAAGTAGTGTTATCATAAGTAGCAACAGAATATAACACAGTTCCACTTGGAACTTTTAATACTTTTCTGAATTGATATAATCCCTGCCAGTGAAAATCCCAATTATCAATTTCAATAAATGGAATTGTATCATTCGTTGGTGTTACACCAAATGCATTTATTGATTTACCAATTAAATGCATATGAGGGGCTACTCCTAAAATTGATAAATCAAGAGGAACAGAAAACTGTTCGTGAAGTGTTTGAGTTGTGTTTGCGGGAATAACTAATGGCCATTCCTGCAAAGAAGCAGGGTCCACATGATTAAGAGGCGCATCAAAAAAAACAGGTCTTGTAAATCCTCCTGTAGTCTGGTAAAAGAAATTAATTTTTGAACTGTCTGATAGACCATTACTACCGGGAGCATAATGAAACTGAGCAATAATATCAGCATTTGCTGGTATATTAATTCCCATTCCTGTTGGTAAAATAAAAGGTGTTGAACCCGGAACCCAAGCTCCTATTAATTCAGCATCATTATTACCAACACCGCCAAAGCCTTCATATCCAGGATTTGGATCCTGATTATCCAATTGCTGACAAACGCCTGTAGTATCCCAATAGATTAAAACATGATGAACAATGGCTGTGTTTCCCGGAATAAATTCTACTGCCTTCATCATTATATCTGATGTATAGCCAGTAGGAACAACAAAACACCTGTAATCATCAGTTGCAACTGCAACTGTATAGTTCATTAGTTGGAAAACATCATCTGGAGTCCCAATCTGACTACCCACTGGATAGTTTGGAAGAGATGGTAAATTAGCTGTGTTGCCTTCAGGCATACCCCCATTTACCCAATCATTAATTTTCTGAATATCCTGCGGACTCAATAGTCGTTCGTGGGCCAAACGATTAAAATTCGGGTTGGGTGGCCAAGGAGGCATGCGGTGATTATTTACAGCATCCTGAATATAAACACCAACACCAGTTGCATCAGTAAAAGTGACCAATGGAAATGGAGCAATGTTTCCATTGCGATGACATCCGGTACAATTCTGATAAAAAATTGCAGCAATATCATCACAAAAAGTTGGTGTTTGAGAGAACAATAAATTCGAACTCAAAAGCAATGTAAAAACTAAAATTATTTTTTTCATGAAAATTTTATTGGGCTTTGATATTCAAATATAGAAAAGGTTTAAAACAAATTTGCAACTGCTAATTAATTTATCTTCGAACACCTTATTTTATAATGACCAATCGCTTAGTTTCAATCGATTTATCTGTACAAATTTTTATTAAATAAATCCCAGTAGGTAAATCACTCACATCAAAAATCTGGAAATCTAATCCTTGAGAAAACTCAATTCCTGATGCTATTTTTCTTAAAATTATTCCTTGAGTATTCAGTATCGATAAAGAAATTTTTTGATTCGATTTTAAGTCTGACTGAAAAACAAAATTTCCATTCGAGGGGTTAGGATAAACTAAAAACTTATCTGAAAATTCATTCGAAGTATCGTCAGTTGAATTTAGAAAAATATTTTCGTCCCCAGGTTTATAAACAACTGACAGGAATGCATTTAACAACATTTCGTTTTCCGTAGAATTTCCTGAATAAATTGTTTCAGGCGGATTGTTTGGATTCAGCAAATTTCCTGAAGTGTTATCGTAGGTAAACTCTGAATAAACCATCGCATTTTCCTCCATTATCATTAACTTGTCATAGAGATAAGTTCCCTGCCAATGAAAGTTCCAATTTGGAACAGAAACTAATTTTATTGTATCGCCAGAAGGTTGAATTGCAAATGTTTTTGTGCTTTTTCCAAGTAAATGCATATGTGGCATTACCGCAATCAAAGAGGTTTTTACCGGAAACGCAGCTTGGGCATAAAATGTTTTTATGCTATCAGCTGGAATTATCAAAGGACCATTGGTTATATCATCAACATTTATTGTTGTTTTTAAACTGACATTTCTGATTTTAAATCCTGATTGATAAAAAATATTAAGTTTTGAACTATCAACTAAACCCACACTACCTGCAGGGTAATGAACCTGCACAATTAAATCGGCATTTGCAGGAATTCGGTATCCTAATTTATCCGGTAAAACCAAGGGCGGAGAACCCGGAACCCATATAGCAATTTTTGGTGCATAAACTGTTCCTGCAAAAGAACTATAAGAACTATAACCGGTCTCAGTTGATTGCATATCTAATTGATTACATATTCCGGTTGTATCCCAAAAGATTACAGCATGATGATCAATCAATTTATTACCCGGAATGAATTCAAAAGCTTTAATAAAAACATCTTGTGTAAATTGAGATGGAATTACAAAACACCTGTACTCATCAACTGAATAACCTAAAGTATAGTGTGGCAGATTGTATTGAACATCAGGATTACCAATTTCACTACCTTCATTAAATAACGGCAAAGGAGGTAATAAAGATGTATCACCTTCAGGCATTCCAAATGAAATCCAGTCATTTATCACCTGGATTTCAGAATTTGAAAGAACGCGTTCATTTACAAAATGCCTGTAATCTGAATCCGGTGGCCATGGAGGCATTATCTTATTATTTATAGCATCTATTATTGAATATGCTGCTCCTGAGACTTCATCATAATTTGTTAATGAAAAAGGCGCAATATTTCCGGGACGATGGCACCCGGTGCAATTATTAAAAATAATTGACGCAACATTTTCACTGAAAGTTGGAATCTGGGCCGAACAAAATCGACTTGCAAAAACAATCAGAAATAAAAAAAAAACTTTTTTCATTCGGATGCAAAATACAAAGCTTACTAATTGATTTGAAATTTAAATTTTTAAAATCTTTAAATTACATTTTATTAATTCTAATCTTGTCCCAAGTATAAAATTGTTAAACCAAATTAAAATGAAATACCTATTGCTTTTTTTTATAGTATTTGCTTCATGTAAGTCAGCCACAATTCAATTAATGCCAACTGAAAAAGAAGTTGTAATCGAAAGCGGCGGCGGTCACATTCATGGAAGTTTGTTATTGCCTTCCGATACAAGTAAGTCAATGCCTTTTGTTTTAATTATTGCAGGTTCAGGACCTACTGATCGGAATTGTAATGGATCCGGTTTTAAAAGCGATGCTTATAAATTGTTAGCTGATTCTTTAGCTAAAAGAGGAATCGCGAGTTACAGATATGATAAACGAGGTGTTGGAATGAGTAATGATTTTAAAATGGAGGAAACTGCTTTGCAATTTGATGATTTTGTAAATGATGCGGTTTCGTGTATAAACCATTTTAATACAAATAAATTATTCTCGAAGATTATTGTTGTTGGTCACAGCGAAGGGGCTTTGGTTGGAATGCTTGCTTGTAAACAAACCACGACGGAAGGGTATATTTCTCTTTGCGGTGCAGGAAGACCAATTGACATGGTTTTAAAAGAACAACTAGCTAAACAACCTGAGGCAATAAAAAATGAAAGTTATAGAATCATTGACAGTTTGCGCAATGGTACAGTTGTTAAAAATGTAACTCCATTGCTTGCATCGTTATTCAGAGAAAGTGTGCAACCCTATTTAATATCTTGGATTAAGTACAATCCTGCTAAAGAAATTTCAGAACTTAAAATTCCATCATTAATCATTGGAGGTGATAGCGATATACAGGTTTCAGTGGCTGAAGCTGACAGTTTACATAAAGGAAACCCAGATTCGAATTATAAAATAATTGCCGGTATGAATCACCCGTTAAGAAAAGGTTTTAAAAATCAAGCAGAAAACTTGGCATCTTATAACAAACCTGAAATGCCAATTGCATCAGATCTGGTAAAATCCGTTGCTGATTTTATTAAAGGCTTGAAATGATTCTTTAGATAAATTATTTCTTTAACATCTTAAATGCCAGCGACCATTGGTTGCGCAAGAAACCTGGTAAGCACCATAACATAACCAACGGTTCAATTGCTCTTGCTGATTCAACTTTGCCCATATCCTCTGTTTCCCAATTGAATTTGGTAAGAATTTCTGTCACTTCTTTTTTTGCATTTTCGTTATTACCGCATATAAACATTGTTGGTTGAATACCTCCAAAATCAGGATTAACCATAAAAGCACTTCCGATACAATTAAATGCTTTTACAAAATTAATTTCGGCTGAAAGTTTTTGTAATTGCTCCATTAACGAATCATTCGGGCCAGTAAATAATTGAATGACTCCATTTATTGGCGGTGCATCTGCAATTGGATTTGTTGTATCAATTACTGTTTTACCATTTAAATTTTTTATTTCTGCTAATTCAACTGCACTTTTTGCCTTAGTTCCTTTTACTGCTAAAACTATTATTTCTCCATATTGGGCAGTTTCTTCGAACGAACCGATTTTAATTGTATTTCCATTTTGTTCGTTGAAATCTTTCAATTTTGAAGTGTCGCGTGTGCCCATCATAACCTCAAAATTATTTTTTATAAAACCTTGAGCCAGGGATTTTGCAACTGAGCCGGATCCGATAATTCCTATTTTCTTTTTATTCATAATTAATTTTTGTCTGCAAGTTGAACATTTAATTCAAATAATAGTTCCGGAATAAATTGTTTTTTATGTCAATTATTTGGCGAATCAAAGCCAACTTCTGCTTTTAATTTTTCAATTGTATTAAATACAATAGGACAAATTTTATAAAATTCCATTGTTCGTTTCCAGTTTAATCTTATTTGAGATTCATTGATAAGAGGAAACTGGCTGCAAGCATGTGGACGAGATTCGTATATTGAACAAATTTTTTCCTGTAGAAATGTGCATGGCCTGGCTTTCATATATTTTATTAAACTGCCTTTTTCAATTTCAACAAATTGCTTTTCAAATTCTTTTTCATCCATATTTTTCTGATTTGCCAATATTGATATTTCTCTGGAGGTAATTCCTGGCTGCATGTATGAACAACAGTTACCACATTGAGTGCAATCAATTTCTGATTCAACTTCCGGAAATATTACAGACAGGTTAAAGTCAATTTGCTTTGAAGGAAGCATTCGAATAAAATTACGGAACAAATTGTTTTCCTCTTTTTTTTCGTCAACCAAATCAGGAAGATTTTCAGGATTCTTTTCGAGATTTTTCATCGGGCGAAAAATAAAAAAAACGATTTAAAAATAATATGGACAGGTAAGAAATTATAAATCTATTTTTCATTACAGCATCTCATTTCATTAATATTGAGCTCACAAAAATTAAAGTTAAAATGAAAACACTTTACATCTCCTTACTGCTTACAGTATTATTAATTTCAGGAATCAATTACCAATCAAGTGCTTGCTATGCAAATTTCACTCACACAAATGCTTGTGTTGGTGATACTGTTTGGTTTTATGCATTAGATTTAAGCGCAGTGCACTCATGGGATTTTGGCGATACAATCAGTGGAAATCCAAATACAGCTTATGATGATTCAGTATTTCATATTTACACTGCTCCCGGAACATATTATGTAACTCATTTTGACAATATAGGAGCTGAATGGGCTTTTGAATCGCAGGTTATTACTGTTGGGGCAACTTGCTTTCAGGCTGTATTTGATGATCAATGTTCTGGTTCATTATCTTTTAATTTCATTAATCAATCAATTGGAAACAATCTTTCTTATGAATGGACTTTCGGTGAACCTTCTTCAGGGGTTAATGACACTAGCATATTATTAAATCCATACCACACCTATTCTTCTATAGGATCTTATACCGTTACTCTTACAATTTCTGATGGCTCTCAAACAAATTCAGTTTCTCAAATAGTAAATGTTTATGCAAGTTGTATGAGTGCTTATATCAGTTATATGTTGAATCCTTGTGCAAATGACACCACGCATTTCTATTATAATTTTTCAGGAGTTACAAATGTGCTTTGGAATTTTGGCGATCCTTCATCAGGTATTGCAAATACATCTACTGATTTAGTGCCAACTCATATTTATACTTCACCCGGATTATATGTTGGCTCAGTTATATTTACTGATGGTGTATATACTGATACTCTTGCTGTAATAACCAATGTTGTTGACTGCAATGTTTTTCCGGCTGATGCTAACCACGACGGACAAGTAACAGGTGAAGATATATTTCCAATTGCGCTTTATTATGGAGACACTGGTATTGTGCGCCCAGGGGCATCAATCAATTTCAATGCGCAACCTTGTCCTGATTGGGGAAATATATTTTCAGGTGGAATGTATTTGAATGACATGGTAAACAAGAAAAACGCTGATTGTAATGGTGACGGAATAATCAATTCATTAGATGTTTTGGCTATTACTCAAAATATGGGAATGGTTTCACATCCACATAATATTCAATCACAAATGCAGCTGATTCCAAATCAAGCTCCTACAATGAAATTGGAATTTATTGATTCTACAATATGGGGTTGCAATAATGCAACTGCTGTTTTATCATTCGGCGATGTTGGTGATACTGCCCGAAGTATTTATGGAGTATGCGTTCGAATAAAATATTCTGATTTCCCAATTGAAGCAAATTCAATAACAGTAGATTTTAATAATTCATGGTTAGATTCAACAGGATTAAATAATCATATTTATCAATATTATAACGATATCACTAATCATATTTTAACAATTGTAATGGCAAGAACAAATCATATTGCCATTACCGGTTTAGGTGAAATAGCTAAGATTAATTTTTACATAGATTGCCCGGTGGTACAAAACAGAACTTTATATCCGTTGACAATGAAAATTTTATCTGATTCGAAAGTGCTTAACAACAGTGTTTACTATCCAAGCTATTGGGGTAATGTTCAGAATTACATAAATGTACATACAATAGGCGATTCAACTTCACTTGATTTTAGTGGCGGAATAAATGAAGTTTACAACAACAACATCCTTACACTTTATCCTTCGCCTGCAACTGAAAAATTATATATTTCTTCAAAAGCAAATATTCTGGATGCCCAGTTGAAAGTTTTTGATGCTGCAGGAAAATTACTGTTTGAAAATAATATGAGCGGAATGAATTCATCAATTGATTTAAAGAATTTTGCTGTCGGAATTTATCTGCTTGAAGTGACTGATGGATTGAAAGTTTACAGAAACAAATTTGTGAAACAGTAACTAACTCTGTTTAAAGTAACCCCCTTGAAAAGAAATCTGAATAAAATTTTTACTTCAATTATATTTTGCGTTGCATCACTATTTTTTTCTCAAAATGGATTTTCGCAAATAACTGCTTCGTTCATAGTCGGCGGGTCTAATATGCAATGTCTTGGAAACACGGTTAGCTTTATTGATCAAAGCACTGGTAACCCTGTTGCATGGAATTGGTCATTCCCCGCAGGAATGCCAACCACCTCAAACCAACAAAACCCTATTGTAATTTTAAATGTCCCCGGAATTTTTGATGCGACTTTAATTGTTACAGATGCAGGTGGCAATTCCGACACTTTAACTATTCAGGGAGTTATTAATGTTGATTTCTTTGTGGTTACTGAAACTCATGTTGATGCATTGTGTGGAAGTAATATTGGAAGCATAAATACCACTGTAAATGGAGGATTTGCTCCATATAGTTATTCATGGAACAATGGTGCAACCTCACCAAATCTTACAAATCTTACTGCTGGGACATATACTCTATTTGTTGTGGATGCAATGGGGTGCCCACAACAAATCACTGTAACCATTCAAAGCACCGGAACATTTTCATTGCTTGAATCTCATTGGGATGCAACCTGCGGAAACAGCGATGGTATCATTGATTTATCACCGATGGGTGGAGTAAATCCTTTTACTTATACTTGGAGCAATGGTGCGACAACAGAAGACCAATCGAATTTGTCGGCCGGAATTTATGATGTTACAGTAACTGATTCATTTGGTTGCTTTAATAGTACTACCATAATTATTGGTAACATTAATGGTCCAACACTTACATCAAGTTCATTGAGTTCAACTTGTGGAAACGCAAATGGAAGCATTGATTTAATTCCTACAGGTGGTGTTCCACCATATACTTATTTATGGAGTAATGGAGGAACAACAGAGGATATATCATCACTTTTATTCGGGTTTTATAATGTTACAGTAAGCGATCAAAATTCTTGTCAGGGATTCGCTAGCATTGCTGTTTCAGATTCAAATCTATTGGCAGTAGCTTCTGTAATGACCAACCCATCGTGCGGAAACAGTGGAAATATTTCTTTAACTTTAAATGGCGGCACGCTGCCTTATACCTATTTATGGAACAATGGCAGCACATCAAGTTCACTAACAAATGTTCAGGCAGGTGTATACATAGTTACTGTAACTGAGGCAACAGGCTGTTCACTTGTTCAAAATTTCAATGCAACATTTTATTCCTATGTATACTTGAATTCAACCATACCAAACTGTTCAAACAACGGTTCGATTACAGCAACTCCTATGGGGGTAAATGCTCCCTATACTTATTTATGGAACAACAGTGAAATCACCCAAACAATTACAGGATTGGCTCCAGGTAATTATTCTGTGACTGTTACAGACAGTGCAGGCTGTGTGACCACTGGTCAAACTTTTCTGAGCACTTCCTGTAATAATATTGTTGAAGGAATAATATTTAACGACCTTAATTCAAATTGCATTCAGGATTCAGGCGAAGCGGCTGTGCAGGGAATTGTGTTAAATGCAACCAATGGTTTTGCAAATTATTATGCTTACAGTAATAACGATGGTTATTATCAAATCCCTATTGGTTCATCAGGCAACTTCACGCTTACCGCATCAAACAACAATCTTATCTGCGGAAATTTATATGCCTGTACTGCTACTTCGCAAGTTTTTTTTCCTGCTATAGGCGATACTTCTTCAAACAATAATTTTGGATTTGTTACAACAGGTGCCAACTTTGATTTGAGGTTACATCCTGGATGGAGTTCTGCCAACCCTGGCTTTGATAAGCATTTTTGGATTTTATATTTTAATGCTTCTCCTATTTCATTTAACGATACAGCAACAGTCGTATTTACTTACGATCCTAATCTGATTTACTTTGATAGCATTGCTCCGTTTCCTGTTCATGATTTTGCTAATCACACTCTGACATGGGAGGTTACAAGTGTTCCGAATCCGATTTACAACTGGCCTGATCGATTACACGCCTTCTTTCATACGCCGGCTTCATTACCTGTAGGCACTTTAATACAAAGCGATTTTGATATTTACCCAACCATTGATGATTGCAATGCTTCTAATAATCATCAGCATTATTCCGAAACTTTAACCGGTTCAATGGACCCAAACTCAAAAGAGGTTTACCTGGAAGGAAATATTCAGGAAGACAGCTCAGTTCTTTACTATACCATAAATTTCCAAAATACCGGAAACGACACAACTAATTTTATCATATTAAAAGATACTTTGTCTTTAAATCTTGACCCAACTACTGTTGAAAATATTTCTTCAAGTCATCCTTATCAATCATTTGATATTTCCGGAACAGGAATTTTAACCTGGGTGTTTAACCCAATACTTTTAGTTGATAGTGCAACAAATGAACCTGAGAGTAAAGGCTTTGTAAAATTTAAAATCAAAAGAAGACCAAATCTTCCTTATGGAACATACATTTATAATACTGCTTCCATTTATTTTGATTACAACAGTGCGGTTGTAACAAACACCGTGAATACTCACCTTGTTTGGTTTTCAGTAAATAACATTTCAAATGAGCACATTTCCGTTTCGGCATATCCGAATCCTTTCACAAATGAAACTTCTATAAAAGTTAATGGTGTAAATGAAAAGTTTGATTTCTCCCTAAGTAATGTTTTAGGAAAAAAAGTCATGGAATTAAATTCCCTTAGCAATCAACAATTTACATTTGAGCGCAACGGTTTACCATCAGGTATTTATTTCTTTGCTATTTCAGTTAATGGAAAATCAGTAGCAAATGGTAAAATAGTGATTGATTAAATAATAAAATAATTATCAGGCTTTTTAATAGGCTGCATCCTTTGGGTGCAGCCTATTTTATTTTTCTTAATACTCATCATTCAATCTACTTTCGCCAAATCAAAGTTTTTCAATGAAAAAAATACTATTTGCATTTTTCTGTTTAACAAACATTACTCTTAACGCTCAAACTCCATATTCAACCATTCCCTTAAAAGGTGGAGAACCTGAATGGATTCAATTAATGTTTCAGAAGGATGCTGATCCGGGAATGGTATCAGAAAAGTTCAAATCCTATTTTAAAACACATCCATTTGAAAAGAATTATTACACTCAATATTATAAACATTGGATGATGCTACATGCAAGAGACAATAATGGTTCATTATTCAATTTACCATTGGATGATTCAAAATTTAATCAAACGCAATATTTAGAAAACTCCAAACAAACAGCATTAGAAAAAGCTGCCAACTGGCAATGTATTGGTCCATTCGATTTTGATAAAGAAGCATCAAGCGCCAGCTATGCAGCTGGCGCCGCACATGTATATACCACTGAACAATTTTTTTCAAACCCAAATATTTTATTTGCAGGAACAGCCAATGCAGGAGTTTGGAAGAGCATAGATAAGGGGAACAATTGGGTGAACATGACAAAAGACATGATGCTTGGAACTGTACTCGCATTGGAAATTGATCGTACAAATCCGGATATAGTTTATTTCGGAGGAGCTGGAAAAGTTTATAAAACAACTAACGGGGGAACAACCTGGAATCAAACAGGCGACGCAACATTTAATTCGTCATCAAAAACCATCAGAGACATTGTTCAATCTCCTGTAAATTCAAATGAATTATGGATGGCCGCCGATCAGGGACTATATCATACAACAGATGGTGGAATCAATTGGACTCAAATGTATACCAGTGCATGGAAGGAAATTGAAATACACCCGACTAACTCGCTAATAATGTATGCGATAAAAATGACAGGAGTTAAAACTGAGTTTCATAAATCAATTGATGGCGGACAAACTTTTATAAATATCGTAAATGGTTATCCTGCAGCTGTTTCACCTGATGAACAAAAACGAACTGAAATAGCAGTTACACCTGCAGCACCAAACATTATTTACGCTTTGGCAACAGGCGAAGCCGATGGCGGTTCCGGATTATATGGAATCTATGTAAGTCATGATGCTGGTGAAAGCTGGACTTTTCAATGTTGTGGTACGGGCCCCGGCGGAGTTCCTGATACCGGAACAAATAAAAATTTATGTGGTTGGGATGATCATGGTGGAGATGATGGCGGGCAATGGTATTACGATTTAGCCTTAGAAGTTTCGCCCTTCGATTCAAATGAGGTTCATGTTGGTGCTGTTAATCATTGGATCAGTTATGATGGTGGAGTCAATTGGGTTTGTCCTTCAAAATGGAGTCATTCTGAAAAAATTAATTATGTGCATGCAGATATTCACGACATTCATTTTTATGGCAATGATTGGTGGATTAGCTGCGACGGAGGAATTTTTTATTCGCAGTCACAAGGCGACACTTTTAATCGTAAACAATTTGGAATTGCAGGAACTGATTTCTGGGGATTTGGAATGGGTGAATGGGAAGGAAATGAAGTAATGGTTGGTGGCACCTACCATAACGGAACATTACTGCGCGATTTCAATACCTATACCAATGACTGGCTCAGCACAATGGGCGGAGATAATGTTTTAGGTGCTGTGAATTATGGCGACTCCAGAATTATTTTTTCTGATTATGGCCGGCATAAGCTTTCAGGTGACCGGACTGTGGACTTATCAAGCCTAGGTACTGCTATGCTACCGAATAATTCTTACATCGTTGGTGAAGCAGGTGATTTTGAATTTCATCCGAATCTTTTTAACACAATCTATATTGGTCGAGATTCTTCCATTTGGAAATCAGTTGACCAGGGCGCTACTTATACTTTACTTCATAATTTCGGAGGAGGGCAAATAACATCAATTGAAATTGCTCCTACCAATCCAGATTTTATTTATGCTTGTTATTATTTAAGTTATAACGGAAGCAAAAAGATTTACAAGTCAACAGATGCAGGCCAAACCTGGAATGATATAACTCCATCAAATACTGTTTTGAATAATTCTTTTGCTGCTCCATATGATATTGCAGTAAGCAGCAGTAATGAAAATGAATTATGGATGGTTCGAACAGAACAAAGTTCCAGTTTGAATAATTTAGACGGATATAAAGTTTTTAAAACTATTGATGGTGGTAGCAACTGGATAAATCTTACAACAGCAATGCTTAATGGAGAATATCTTACTTGCATAGAACATCAACGCGGTACTGATGGCGGAATTTATATTGGAACCCGAAGAGCAGTTTACTATCGCAACAACACAATGCCTGATTGGGTGCTGTATAACAGCGGCTTACCTGTAAGTATTGGAAGCACACAAGTTTTAATTGATTATAAAGAAGGAAAAGTTATTAATGGTACTGACCGAAGTGTATGGGAATCGCCTCTGTATGAATCATCGCTCCCACAAGCAACAATTTCAGCCGATAAAAATGTAAGCCATTGTACCCGTGACACCATTTTCTTTCATGACCATTCTAATATGTTAGAACCAAGTACAACCAATTGGAATTTTCCAGGCGGAAATCCTTCTTCCTCTAATATTCGCAATCCAAAAGTTGTTTATTCAAACCCCGGCACCTATTCAGTTGAGTTAACAGTTTCTAATGGTGCTGGTACTTCTACACAAACACTTACTGATTTTATAACCGTTTATAATGAATGTAATGCTGATACAGTGCCAGGCTATTGTTTAAACCTCGATGGATCAGATGCAAAAGCGGTTGGTCCATCATTGAATCTTAATTCAAATACAATAACTTATTCTGCATGGATTAAACCAATAGGTCAGCAAATAGATTGGGGTGGAATTATTTTTTGTCGAGGCGGTAGCACTACTTCAGGAGTTAGTATAAAAGATGACAATGAAATCAGAATTCACTGGAATGGTGACGAATGGTGGTGGAGCAGCGGGCTTTTTGTAACAGATAACGAATGGTCACACATTGCTGTTGTTGTAACACCTGATTCGCTTACAGTTTATGTAAATGGAATTCCTTCTACTGATCACACCTCATTTCCAGTTGATGAATTTAACAGCTCTATTACTGTTGGTGAAGACCCGAACGGTGGAGATAGGTTTTTCACAGGAAAAATCGATGAAGTATGTATTTACAATCGTTCATTGAGTAAAAATGAAATTCGTGATTTAATTCACTTGACAAAAAATCCGATTAATGATACCTCCCTTGTTTTATATTATCAATTCAATGAAACTTCGGGGCCAATTCTGGATAAAGTTGGAACCAGACATGCAGGTTTATCAGGTGATGCAATGCGTGTTACCAGTTCCGGGCCCTTTGGAGGAGGAATAAGTTTTAGAAAAAGTATTTCAACTTCCGGAAATCATAATTTCACCAATACCGGTTTCAATAGCAATTGGTCTTCAGGTACTGTTTTTCCAAACGGCGAAGTAGTGGTGTCACGAATCAACCTGCATCCTGACCAATTGCCATTACAAAATTGGAATGCACGCAGCTACTGGATTATGGATAACTATGGTGCAAATTCATTTTTTGATTTACCACAGCAAATTTCAT
>Ga0114969_10001067_pt1 | contig 23381 bp, 20 predicted proteins | sample M_130807_MF_Meta_FD_87316 | JGI IMG/M metagenome (GOLD analysis project Ga0114969, IMG submission 87316) | Freshwater microbial communities from Lake Montjoie, Canada to study carbon cycling - M_130807_MF_MetaG | ecosystem: Environmental > Aquatic > Freshwater > Lake | place: Lake Montjoie...
GGGATTTCCAAAGATGGGGCTCATGGGTTCTTGCTGGGCTAGTTTTATTTCAAGAGTCGCCATGGCAATTGCTATGTTCTCATATGTTTATTATAACAAGCCTTTTAGAGTTTACAGAGAAGGTTTTCGAATAAAAAACATTTCTAAAGAATTAACAAAAAAAATTTTAGCAATCGGAATTCCATCGGGATTACAATGGTTTTTTGAAGTAGGAGCTTTTGCATTTGCCGTGATTATGATTGGATGGATAAGTCCAAAAGCACAAGCAGCGCACCAAATAGCATTAAGTTTAGCTGCCACAACATACATGATGGCGAGCGGTTTATCTGCTGCTGCATCCGTGCGGGTTGGAAATCAATCTGGATTAAAGAACAGAGATGGCGTCCGAACAGCGGGATTCAGTGCATTTGTAATTGTTATGGTCTTTATGGGGCTCATGGCGACCAGCTTTATACTATTGCGGAATTATTTGCCTTCCCTATTTACCAAAGATGCCGATGTGATCAACATAGCTTCCTCGCTGCTGGTAATTGCTGCATTTTTCCAATTGAGTGATGGCATTCAAGTTGTTGGGTTGGGAGCATTGAGAGGAGTTAAAGATGTTAAAATCCCAACCGTTATTACGCTTATTGCCTACTGGGTCATTGGCTTACCAATGAGTTATGTATTCGGATTTAAATTAAATATGGGCGTTCAGGGAATCTGGTATGGCTTATCAATAGGATTGACTTTTGCTGCAATACTTTTATTTTTAAGATTTAATCATGTAAGCAAAAAGCTCTAGAAAATGAAAGAGCAAAAATTTTATTGGCCTGAGCATTCAAAAAAATTAACAAGAGTATTTTTTTCTAAATAACTAGACAGTTTGATTCACGCTAAAACCAGCGCGCATCAAATCTTTCCAAAAATCAGGATAGGATTTTTTAACGACTGCGGCCTCTTTAATCAAAATAGAATCGAGTTTCAAAGACAAAGCGGCAAAAGCCATTGCCATACGATGATCTTCATACGTTTCAATAGAAACTGGATGCTTAGTGAGAGAACCATTATTTATTTTAATGCTATTATCATTGACTATTTCAACATCAACTCCTATTTTTTTTAATTCAATTTTAAGTGCTTCAATTCGATCCGTTTCTTTTATTCTTAACGTATGCAACCCGTTGAACAAGGCAGGAATCTCTAGGCCTGCAACAACAACTGCAATCGTTTGAGCCAGATCAGGACAATCTGAAAAGTCAAAACCGAAATGTTCATCTTTGACATTTTGTTTTGTAATTCTAATTCCATCAGAAATATATTCCGTTTTCACACCAAAAAAAGTAAAAATGGCAGCAACTATTGCGTCGCCTTGTAAACTAGGATGCTTTAAGCCTTTTATAGTAAGCTCGGCGGTGTCTGACAATGCCGCTATTGCATACCAGTAAGAAGCGGAACTCCAGTCGCCTTCTACTTTATACGTATACCCCACATCTCTTTTTATATGATAGTTTTGTTGACTCACGGAGATAGAATTGTCATGCCATTGCCCATACACCCCAAACTCCTCCATCATTTTTAAGGTCATATTAATGTATGGACGAGAAGTTACTTCGCCCTTAAATTTGATGAATAATCCATTTTGAAGTTCGGGAGCAATGAGTAATAAGGCAGAAATAAATTGACTACTTACATTTCCATCCATTTCAATTTGGCCCCCCTTTAATGTTCTGCCGTATATTTTCAATGGAGGAAAACCATCCTCTTCCATGTATTCAATGGAAGCACCAAGATCACGTAATGCATTAACCAAAATTCCGATGGGTCGTTTTTTCATTCTATCAGAACCTGTTAAAATATGAGTTCCAATTTTAGTTGCAAAAAAGGCCGTTAAAAAACGCATCGCTGTACCTGCTCCTCCAACATCATGTGCGAATGCAAAATCATGTTGAGTAGCAGACAATTTCAATATCGTATCAAGGGTGGTTGTATCGAATGCAGCAGATAAATTGTCGATTTCAAATTTTTCCGGACACAAGGCCTGAATTATTAAAGCCCGATTACTTTCACTCTTAGAGGAAGTTAAATTAATTTCCACTTGTATTTTTTTTGTTGGATGTGAAATACGATAATTCATTACATAAATGATTTTACCTGATCAATATAGTACTTCAGGGATTCTATAATAATATCAGGTTTTACCTTTTTATTTATTTCGCATTTACCAATGGATGAAAGTAGAGAAAAAATTATTTCTCCGTTTTCATTTTTCTTATCGTGCTTCATCAGTTCAATTAAACGGTGTGAATCCTCCATATCGAACTTTACTGCTTTGTATTTATTAAAAATAAATTGCGTGATCTCCTGCAATTCAGCAAGACTTAACTTACAGATCTGGTGAGACAAGTAGGCTTCGCAAATCATTCCAATAGCAATTGCTTCTCCATGAAGCAGCTGTTTTTTATTTTCCTGTTCTAATGAAAAGGTTTCAATTGCATGACCTATTGTATGACCGAAATTCAATACTTTCCGAATACCTATCTCTTTAGGATCCTCCAGGACTATTGTATTCTTGATATAAATCGATGTTTTTATCAACTCATCGAAGAAATCAAAATTAGCGAAATCTAAAGACTTTACTTTTTCCCAATAATGCCGATCAGCGATCAATGCATGTTTTATTATTTCGGCAAAGCCCGATAATATCTGCCGTTTGTCAAGCGTAGTTAAGAAATTTGGATTTACAAAAACAGCCGCAGGGTTATTAAATACTCCGATCTCATTTTTCAGATGATTCATATCAACCCCTACTTTCCCTCCAACCGAAGCATCAACCTGTGACAATAAGGTGGTAGGAATATTGATAAAATCCATCCCACGCTTAAATGTTGAAGCAATGAAACCGCCCATATCCCCGATAACACCACCACCCAAATTTACAAATAACGATTTTCTGTCTGCGCCGTATTCACTTAAAGCACTCCAGATTTGCACACAAACTTCAATTGTTTTATTTTCTTCACCATTATCGATCTCAATGATTTCAGCATGTTCAAAAAATGGAATTTTTTCGACCAACTGTGGATAACAAAATTTCAGAGTATTGTCATCCACGAAAATGAAAATTTTCGAATATTTTTTTTTGTTTGCTTTAAGAAAACGATTAATTTCTTTCGTGATATCTTTCGTTACAAAAACAGAATAATTATTTGAGATGATTTCTGTCATATATTAGCATAGAAGAGCAAATATAAGAAAAACTCAGGCGATTCAATACGGTTTTAACAAAGGAATTTTGATATATTTGTGGCTATTAAAACCATAACAATGCTATCATTCAACAATACAGAGATTGCTTTCTCGGGTAAAACTAAAAAAGACCTAAACCGTTCCTATTGGCTTTTTAAAATGGTTTCTAACCCTGCGTTTGTTTCCATTGGCAAATCGTTGACCACCTTTGCAATAAACATGCATTTACCAATTAAAGGAATGATCAAAGCAACCATATTCAAACAATTTTGCGGGGGTGAAAATATAGAAGAATGCGACAAGGCAATCCAAGAATTGGGGAAATTTAACATCGGTACAATCCTCGACTATTCAGTAGAAGGTAAAGAAACAGAAAAAGATTTTGACGCGTGTGCAACCGAAACAATCGCCACGGTGGCGAAAGCAAAGAACGATACACACATTCCATTTTGTGTCTTTAAAGTTACTGGTCTTGCTCGATTTGAGATTCTTGAAAAAGTAACAAGCAAACAAGCACTAACTACTGAAGAACAAAAAGAATTTGAGCGAATACAACATCGCGTAAATTCAATTTGTAAAGCTGCACACGATGCAGGAATACCAATTTTTATAGACGCTGAAGAAAGTTGGATCCAAACCGCAATTGATGATTTAGCAAATGAAATGATGCGGCTTTACAACATTCAAAAACCTATCGTATACAATACTTTTCAATTGTACCGTCAGGATCGACTTGCATTCCTAAAAAAATCACTTGAACTGGCGAATACCGGCAATTATTTTCTTGGAGCAAAGCTAGTGCGCGGAGCCTATATGGAAAAAGAAAGAGCCAGAGCTATTGAAAAAAACTATCCTTCTCCGATACAAGATACAAAAGAGCATACGGACAAAGATTACGATGCTGCGCTATTATTTTGCTCTGAAAATATTTCAAAAATAGCAATTTGTGCTGGAACACATAATGAAAACAGCTCCATGAAATTGGCCGAATTAATGAAAGAAAATAATATCAATTCGGATCATCCCAATATTTATTTTTCGCAATTATTGGGTATGAGTGATCACATTAGCTTCAATTTGGCTAATGCAGGATACAATGTTGCTAAATATGTTCCTTATGGTCCAGTTAATGAAGTATTACCCTATCTGATACGAAGAGCTCAAGAAAACACATCTGTAAAAGGTCAAACAGGACGTGAACTAAGTTTGATCATGAAAGAAAAAGAAAGAAGAAAATTGGGATAATGTATTTTCTACTTTTTACTTATTAAATCCTGTTTAGACATCCTAAGCAGGATTTTTTATTATTTGCAAATAGTCGCGCTATACCAAAAGGGAACTCCATTTCATCTTTCCAAAATTTGAATTTGTCGAATTTTCAAAATCATATTAAAATAATAGCTAGTTTTGCAATTAACCAAATAGTTAAACCATATAATCAAATGAAACAGTTAGGAGACAATTCCACTGAAGAAAAGATTCTTGATGCCGCCAAAGAGGTGTTCATGAAGCATGGTTTATATGGTGCGCGAATGCAAGACATAGCAGATACAGCTGGAATTAACAAAGCCTTGCTTCATTACTATTTCAGAAACAAAGAAAAAATGTTTGACAAAGTATTTGATGGCGCTTTAGCCAAATTCTTTGAACAATTAGATGTTTTTTCAAACAATGAACTATCTATAAAAAAACGATTATTCATATACATTGACAACATCATTGAGTTTTATGCCGAATACCCTCAAATGTCAATGTTTATCATAAAGGAAATAGGTAACAATCCGGAAATATTCAAAGAGAAAGTTCATGTAGCAAAAAAAAATAAAACATTAAGACTTATTCATGTGCTGGAGGATGCGATGAAAAATGAAGAAATAAAAAAGATAGATTCTGCCATGTTCATGATTAATTTACAATCGCTGTGCTCCTTTCCTTTTCTTGCTTCACCTATGTTCAAATATTCATTGAAGGCGCAGGGGAAAGATTGGGAAAAAGATTTTAATTCGGAAAAACTAAAACAATCTGTCAAAAATTATGTTGAATTCACTCTAGGCAAATAACATACATATGAAAAAATTAACCATTCTATTTTTAACCATTATCAGCGTAAGTTTTGGGCAGACATTCTCACTCGACTCATGCATACAAATGGCAAAAAGAAATTACCCACTTATCAAACAAAATAATTTAATCGAGCAAAGTGAAAAAAATATCGCGAATGCTGATTCTAAAAATTGGCTTCCAAAATTAACTTTCATATCAAAAGCAAGCTATCAATCGGAAGTAGTAGAATTTTTAGGGAAATCATTTCCTCACGACAACTACCTTGCCGCAGTGAATCTGGAACAAAATCTTTTTGATGGCGGGCAAATTCATCAACAAAAACAACTAGACAAACTGAACAGCGAAACCGATTTACGGAAGAATGAAGTTGAAATGTATAAACTCATTGACAGAGTGAATCAGCTGTATAGTTCAATTTTGCTCACTCGCGAGAGTATCAAAACGTTGAATGTATATAAAGATGATATTAATAATAAAAAAACAATACTTTCTGCCTCTGTAAAAAATGGAATGACCTTACAAAGTAATTTGGATGCAATGGAAGCTGAAGAATTAAAAACAGAACAATCCTTAATAGAAGCAACAGAGAATATAAAGGCATTGTATCAATCACTTGGGATGTTCATCAATAAAACTATTGATGACAACAGCGAACTTTCCTCTGAACCGATTCTCAACAGTTCAAAAGGTGAAGAGATCAATCGACCTGAATTAAAACTATTTGATTCTCAGAAAGCCATGTTGGAAGCCCGCCATAAGCTTACCAATAAAACTTCATTACCAAAAATATCTATCAGCGGCGAAGGGGCATACGGAAGGCCAGGTCCAAATTTCTTAAATCAGGACTTACGTTTTTTCGGACAAGCGGGTATTACATTAAAATGGAATATTGGTACTTTGTATAGTTACAACAACGAAAAACAAAACTTCCTGATCAACTCAAAAATGGTAGACGTACAAAAAGAAGTTTTTGTATTCAACTTAAAATCAACAATGCTTTCACAAACTGCACAGATCAATTCGTTAAAAGCAATACTTGAAAAAGACAAACTTATAATTGAGAAACGCAAGAGCATAAAGGAAACCGCTTCATCACAATTGGCAAATGGATCGATCACTTCAACAGATTATTTAATAGAATCCAATGCTGAGATGCAAGCTATATTAAATCAAAAAATACATGAGATCAAACTAATGAATGCTATTAGCAATTACAATTCAAGCAAAGGGATCACGAACTTTTAAAGAACAATAAAAAAATGAAACATACGAATCAATCAGAAAATCAAACCATGGAAAATACAGCACCTGAAAAGAAGAAAAACAAAAAGCCTTTCATCATTGGAGGTGTATTAAGTACAATATTAATCATAGGAATTATTTATTTTATTATAGGAGCCAACTATGAAAACTCTGACAATGCGCAATTAGATGCGGACATCATACCAATAAAATCAAGTGTTTCAGGGTATATTAAGACAATCCATTTTAAGGACAACGAACATGTTAAAAAAGGACAATTACTGATCACGATTGATGATACTGACCTTAAAACAAGAGTTGCACAATCAGAAGCGGCATTAGAAAGTGCGAAAGCAAATCTATTATCCGTTAAAAACAATGCTAACGCAGTAAGCGAAAATGCTGATGCATCTGCTTTAAGTTCCTCATCTGTGCAGCAAAATATAAATTCAACAAAAGCAAAACTGACAAAATCACAAGCAGATTTTAAACGTATTGAAAGTATGTTTCATTCAAAAGCTGCCACACAGTCACAACTTGATGCTGCAAAAGCCGACTTAGATATTTCACAAGCACAATACGATGGCGCTGTAAGCCAGTTCAAATCAGCAACAGCACAATCGCAAGGAGTTCGCTCACAAGCGGAAGCACAAAAAGCACAAATCACTTTGGCGGAAGCGATGGTAAAACAGCGTGAAGCAGAATTAGCGTTATCGCAGACACAATTGAAAAATGCAACTATTGAAGCTCCTTGTGATGGTATTGTGACAAAACGTGCTGTTGATGAAGGACAATACATTAGCATAGCTGCTCCATTATGCTCAGTGATTGACAACATACACTTATGGGTAACTGCTAATTTCAAAGAGACACAAGTAAAAAAAATAAAAGTAGGACAAGAAGTGGATATTAAAGTAGATGCATTTCCTTCTATTAAAATTAAAGGAACTATCGGCTCCTTTATCGGAGCAACAGGAGCAAAATTTTCATTACTACCACCTGATAATTCAACAGGAAATTTTGTAAAAATAATTCAACGTGTCCCTATGCGTATTGAAATAACAGATTATCCGGCTGAAGCGCGCGATATTCTATTTCCAGGACTTAGTGTTATTGTTGAAGTAAAAGTAAAATAAATTGGAAGCTACACTAGAACATCACAAAATAACATATCCTACTGGAGCTACAAAATGGATTTTAATCCTGACAGCCATCTCTTGTGCGATTTTAGAATTGATCGACACCACAGTTGTGAATGTCTCCTTGCGTGAAATCAGCGGAAGTATTGGCGCAACTACTACAGAGATCGCTTGGGTTGTCACAGCTTATGCGATATCCAATGTGATCATCATCCCTTTGACGAGTATGTTGTCGGATCTGTTCGGACGAAAAACATACTTCACCGCTTCTGTTGTCATCTTCACTTTTTCATCACTCATGTGCGGATTGTCTACAAACTTATGGATGCTGGTTTTCTGGAGATTTGTTCAAGGTATTGGTGGCGGAGGATTATTATCAACAGCTCAATCGATCATTGTGGGTGCATTTCCTCCAGAAAAAATTTCTACAGCAAATGCAATTTTTGGAATGGGAATAATATTAGGACCCACATTTGGCCCCGCACTAGGAGGTTTTATCACTGATAATTTTTCATGGCACTGGATCTTTTTTGTGAATATTCCGATAGGAATTGTTGCGACTATTCTTGCTTGGACATATGTTACCGACAGAGAGGGGGCTGAAAAACCAAGAAAGATAGATTGGTGGGGAATATTATTTTTAGTGCTTTCTGTTGGATGTATCCAATTTGTTTTGGAAGAAGGTACTTCTAAAGATTGGTTCGAAAGCTCGGAGATTACTATTTGTTCCATTGTGGCTATCACAAGTTTAATTGCATTTATTTACCGTGAGTTAAGCATTGACTATCCGGCTGTTAATATTCGTCTCTATAAAAACTATAATCTGGCGATGGGAAGTTTCATGAATTTTATGCTAGGCGTATTACTTTTTGGAACCGTATTTATCTTCCCTTTATTTGCCCAAATTTCATTGGGCTGGACCGCCACGCAAACAGGCGCTTTTATGATTCCAAGTGCATTATGTACCGGAATATCCATGCCCATTGTTGGCAAACTGTTAGGCTCCGGAAAAAATCCTAAGACAATTATTTTAATAGGAATTATTATCACCTTCGCTTTCCTAATGATCATGTCTTTTGCTTCACCCGACTCCAGTCAGAATGATTTTTATTTTCCATTTGTGTTGCGAGGTGTAGGACTAGCTTTTATGATGTCGCCAATTTTATCATTAGCAGTGACAGGTTTAAGAGGGAAAGAGATGGCTCAAGCAATCGGATTAGCAAATATGATCCGCCAATTGGGAGGTGCTGTAGGAATTGCTTTGATCAATGTTTTCTTAACGCATAAAAATGCAGAAGTAAGAGGAAGCATGTTGGGATATGTTAATGATTACAGCTCTGCGAGTACCGACCGAATAGCAGTAATAACACAGAATTTTGTTTCGAAAGGTTATGATGCTGAAACTGCGAAAGCGTTAGCTTACAAAATGATGGAAGGAATTGTATACAAGCAACAAGCACTGGTAAGTTATGATCAAGGATTTTTTATGGTAGGAATGTCTATTGTCATTTGCATCCCCATCGTATTTTTAATTCGTTATAAAAAAACAGTAGCACCAGCTAAACCTATTGCTGACCATTAGATCAATTGCAAACACACGAATCATTTTCCATCTTCAGATCGATGGTGGTTACTACTTTTGAAATGGTATCACAATCAGCAATAACAATGCGTAGATTTTTTCCATTTGCTGTAAATCCTTCTATTGCATAAGTAGGATAAGGTTTGTCATGAACATCACTTTTATCGTAATTCACTTTCCCTGTTCCGATTGTTTTTCCTGTTCCTAAAATCTCTCTGATCTCCCCTTCCGTAATGTGTCTGCATTCCATGCGGCAAGCAGCATGCTTGCTATATTCTAATTTCTGCCAGCCCAACTCTTCCATCTTAGCAGAATTAGGTAGCTGACATCCTTTACCTTTATAGACAAGACTGACAACAAGAATTCCCAAGACAAAACCAAAACCGTATAATTTAAAACGTCTGATGAGGTCTGAATTTTTTCCAGGAATTGCCATAGGGAAAGTTAATATTGGATGTTAAAATTTTAATATTAAAAAAGGAAATTTAATCATTACATAGCAGCCATCAACAAATTAATGTCTTTGTATGGGAGCTCAAACATTTTCCCTAACACTTCATTGGTAAGTGTTCCATTATAAATATAAACTCCATTGCGAACACCGGCATCTCTTCGCAGCATATTTTCAACACCACCTTCTTCACCTATATTTAAAAGGATAGGGGCAAAAATGGTACTCAATGCATAGGATGCAGTTCGCGAAACACGAGAGGCAATATTAGGAACACAATAATGAATTACGCCATGTTTTCTGAATACAGGTTTGGTATGATTTGTTACTTCAGACGTTTCAAAACAACCTCCCTGGTCAATACTTACATCAATGATGACAGAGCCTACTTTCATTTCACTCACCATCTCCTCAGAAACAACAAGAGGAGTTCGTCCATGTTGTGCTCGGATAGCACCAATCACAACATCGGCCGTTTTTAAATGTTTTGCCAATACACGTGGTTGAATAACAGAGGTGAATACACGTGAACCAATATCACTTTGCAAACGTCTTAATCTATAAATATTATTATCGAATACTTTTACAGAAGCACCCAAGCCCAATGCCGCACGTGTTGCAAACTCCCCTACTGTTCCTGCTCCTAAGATTACGACTTCAGTTGGCGAGATTCCTGAGATTCCACCTAAAATTGCACCTTGACCATTATTTACATTACTTAAATATTCTGCCGCAATCAAGATGGATGTTCCACCTGCAATTTCGCCCATCGAACGAATCACAGTATAAATCCCATCAATATCTTTTATCCAATCAAATGCAATGGCAGTTATCCGTTTAGATATCAATTGTTTTAAAAAATCTTCCGGCTGCACTGTCAACTGCAAAGCAGAAATAAGTGTTTGACGTTGTTGCATCATCTCGATTTCCTGAGGTGAAGGAGGTGCCACTTTTAAAATAATATCTGCTTTATATACTTCTTCAGGAGTATAAACAATTTGAGCTCCTGCTTCACTGTAGTCATGATCCTGAAAATTGGCCATTTTACCGGCATTTGTTTCTACAATAATCCTGTGACCATTATTAACTAACAATGCAACAGCATCAGGTACTAAAGCAACACGATTTTCCTGAAATGATATTTCTTTGGGAATGCCTATGAATAAGCGACCTTTTTTTCGGCCCACTTCAAGCATTTCTTCTTGAGGCATCAGAGCAGTTTGACTAAGCGATGCTAATAATTCTTTAGATGTTTTCATTTTCTGGCATAATAGAGAGCAAACAAATTTAAGAAATCTTAAGCAACTTTTGAGTTATTAATGAGGAGTTATTAAAGAAGGACTGTTAATGGGAAAGGTTTGCAATGAAACAAGCTACTATCAGAAGGTTACAGAAATAACTCGCGTCTCACCATCCAACCTAATATTCACATACACACAATTCATAGGAAGGAGTTCTTCAACTCTTTCGGGCCATTCGATAAAGCATAAAGCATTCGAATAGATATAATCTTCGAACCCCATATCATAGGCCTCGTCAATGGTGTTGATCCTATAAAAATCGAAGTGATACATTTTTTCTTTTTGTGCTGACTGGTATTCATTTACCAGTGAAAAGGTAGGACTGCTAATGGTGTCTGTAACTCCTAATGCAACACAAATTGCTTTGATGAGGGTGGTTTTTCCCGCTCCCATTTGTCCTTGAAATGCAATTACATTTCTTTCTCCAAATGCTTGAATGATTTGATGAGCAACAGCCGGTAATTCCGATAATGAATTTACACTAATTTCTGGCATAAATGATAGATCTTAAAGCAATGCTGATTTTTTATTTTGCACTTAATGTAATAAATGGAATTATCATTTCTTCCAAAGATAATCCTCCGTGTTGAAAGGTATTACGATAATAACCTACATAATGATTGAAATTATTGGGATAAGCAAAAAACTTATCCTCTTTAACAAAAACATAAGCGGAACTTAAATTTTGTTTTGGCAAAAATGCATCAGAAGGATTACGAATTTCAAACACATCCTTCTTAACATAATCCAAACTCTTACCTTGCTTATAACGTAAATTGGTGTTTATATTCTTATCCCCTACCACTTTAGAAGGCTCTGTGACCTTGATGGTTCCATGATCTGTGGTAATAACAAGTTTACATTTTTTCGAAGCAATCTGTTTTAAAATATCATGCAAAGGCGAATGCTCGAACCACGACAATGTAATGGAACGATAAGCTTTTTCATCATCTGCCAACTCACGAATCACTTCCATTTCTGTGCGCGCATGAGATAACATATCAACAAAATTGTAGACAATCACATTCAATTTATTTTGCATTAGATTGCTCATATTCTCAGCCAGTCTTTTTCCTGCTGCATGATTCGTAATCTTGTTGTAGCTCATCTTAACATCTTTCCCTAAACGTTTCAATTGTTCTGCCAACAACTCTTCTTCATGCATATTTTTACCACCTTCATCTTCATCATTTAACCATAATTTTGGAAAACGTTTCTCTATTTCAGAAGGCATTAATCCAGCAAAAAAAGCGTTACGTGCATATTGTGTAGCGGTAGGTAAAATTGCACTATACAGATCTTCCTGATCAATTTTAAAATATTCTGAAACAATTGGTTGAATAATCTTCCATTGGTCATACCTCAGGTTATCTATTAATACCACAAAAGTTGTTTCATTTTTATCTAATAATGGTGCCACTTTAGCTTTAAAGGCAGTATGAGAAAACAAAGGTCCATCAGGTGTTTTTCCATTTAACCAGCCGATGTAATTGTTTTCTATAAATTTCCCGTACAACTTGTTTGCTTCCGATTTCTGCATTTTCAAAATCTCGATCATACTTTCATCCTTGCTATTATCAAGCTCCAGTTCCCAGTAAACTAGCTTTTTATACACTTCAGCCCATTCACTCCAACTAAGCTTATCTCCCATTGTCATTCCTATCTGACGAAATTCCTGTTGATAATTAGATGTTGTTTTTTCACTGATCAAACGTTTGTTGTCAAGCGTCTTTTTCAATGAGAGTAAAATTTGATTCGGGTTTACAGGCTTTATGAGGTAATCAGAAATTTTCGATCCAATCGCATCTTCCATCAAATGCTCTTCTTCACTTTTGGTGATCATAATAACGGGCAAATCGGAATGCGCTGCTTTCAATAGGTTTAATGTTTCCAGACCGGAAAGTCCAGGCATATTCTCATCGAGCAAAACAACAGCAAAATTATTTTTTTCAACTAATTCTAATGCTTCATCACCACTGGTAGCGGTATGAACATCATATCCTTTATCCTTTAAAAATAAGATATGTGGCTTCAAAAGATCTATTTCGTCATCTGCCCACAATACACTGATTTTTTCCATAAATGTCATAAATAGTATTAGTCAATAAAGTTATTAAATATAATCCGCTTAGCCTGTTAAAAAAAGATAATTTATATTTGTTGCATGAATTCATTTTCCAACAAACTGAAAATATTTAACGACCCAATCTACGGTTTCGTATCTCTGCCTTACGAAATAATTTACGACCTGATAGACCACCCGTATTTTCAACGTTTGCGAAGGATCAAACAATTAGGATTGACCAACCTGGTATACCCTGGCGCTTTGCACACCCGTTTCCATCATGCCATGGGCGCTATGCATCTAATGGGACAAGCCATTGATGTGATACGCTCTAAAGGTCATGAAATAACGGAGGAAGAAGCGAAAGGTGTGACCATCGCCATCTTATTGCATGACATTGGACACGGCCCATTTTCACATGCTTTAGAACATAGTATCGTTAGTGATATTACTCATGAAGAAATTTCTGAATTATTCATGAGTCGGCTGAATACAGAGTTTAATGGGCAACTCAGCTTAGCCATTAAAATATTTCAAAATAAATATTCAAAAAAATTTCTACATCAATTAGTATCGAGCCAGTTGGACATGGATCGATTGGATTACCTAAAACGTGATAGTTTCTTTACTGGGGTTTCAGAAGGAGTAATCAGTTCTGACAGGATCATTAAAATGTTGAATGTTGTAAATGATCAGCTGGCTGTGGAAGCAAAAGGAATTTACTCCATCGAAAAATTTATCATCGCACGTAGATTGATGTATTGGCAAGTTTATTTACACAAAACTGTATTAAGTGCAGAAAGCTTACTGGTAAACATTTTAAGGCGTGCAAAAGAGCTAGCAGAAATACCTGCCAGCCGAACAGGCGGGAAAGTTGACTTATTTTGTACGCCTGCTCTACATACATTTTTATATAAAAAATACAGCGAAAAGGACTTTCAGACAAAACCTGAATTGCTCGATATCTTCTCTCAACTAGATGACAATGATATCATGACCTCCATAAAAGTATGGACTTCCCATGCAGACCCTGTTCTTTCTATGCTTTGCAAGCAACTCGTAGATCGTAAATTATTCAAGGTTGAATTGCAAAATCAAGCATTTAAAGAAGATAAAATCAACACCATAAAAAACAACATCAAGAAACGTTACAAGCTCAACGACAAGGAATTGAATTATTTTGTTTTTACTGGGAATGTAACAAATGATGCCTACCGTGCAGACAAAATAAGGATTAACATTTTAACGAAAGATGGAAACGTTTCCGATATTGCTGATGCATCCGACCAATTAAGTATTGATGTTTTGGCAAAGACCGTTAAAAAATATTATTTGTGCTACCCTAAATAATTTAACACTAAGCCTATCCTTCCATTTTACTCAAGCGCTATTCTAACAGATTATTGAAAATGCGAATTTATCTGCTATTATTCACGTTCAAAGAAAATACCTTTCAAAATACCACTTAATCGATAAAATGTATAAATTTGAGATATCAATGTTAGCATTTTAACTATCTTAGATTATGAGCGTAAAACAAAGAACTATAAAAAATACCATAACAATTTCAGGTGTTGGTTTACATACTGGAAAACAAACCAATCTTACATTTCGTCCAGCTCCTGAAAATCATGGTTACAAATTTCAACGTGTTGATTTAACAGGGAATCCTATCATTGATGCAGATGTGGATAATGTGGTAGATACATCTCGCGGCACCACATTAGAACAAAACGGAGCACGCATTCATACCACTGAGCATGTATTAGCGGCACTTGTAGGTTTAGAGATCGATAATGTATTAATGGAAATGGATGGTCCAGAAATGCCAATTATGGATGGAAGTTCAATGCCTTTTGTAAAAATACTGGAACAAGTTGGAACCGTTGAGCAAAATGCCGAACGTATTTATTTTGAACTTACCGAAAATCTATCATACGAAGATCCGATTAAAAAAGTAGAAATGCTTGCCGTACCACAAGATGCATACAGAGCAACTGTTATGGTTGATTACAATTCTGAAGTTTTAGGAACCCAGCATGCTTCCATGTATCATGTAGGTGAATTCAAAACCGAAATTGCTCCTTGCCGCACATTTGTATTTTTGCATGAACTAGAAGCATTACTTGCTCATGACCTTATCAAAGGAGGAGATCTGAACAATGCTATCGTATTGGTAGACAAAGAAATTTCACAAGAGCAGATTAACCATCTTCAAAAAGTATTTCACAGAGAAGATGTAGAAATAAAAGGAAAAGGTGTTTTGAATAACACAACACTTCATTTCTTCAACGAACCTGCCCGACATAAGCTACTTGATATTGTTGGAGATCTTGCATTAGTGGGTGTGCCTTTAAAAATGCACGTTTTAGCAGCACGTCCCGGACATGCAGGAAACATTGCCTTTGCAAAAAAAATAAAGGATCTAATCAAATCAAAAAAGAAGGAACCTAAAAAATTCAATCTAGAAAAAGAACCATTATATAACATCAATGATATTTCAAGAATGCTGCCTCACCGCTACCCTTTTTTAATGGTCGATAAGATCATGGAAATAAACAGCAACAGCATTATTGGTGTAAAAAATGTAACACTCAATGAACCTTTCTTTCAAGGACATTTTCCGGACAATCCTATTTTCCCGGGGGTAATGCAAATAGAAGCAATGGCGCAGGTTGGAGGAATATTTGCTTTGTCGCAAGTTCCTGATCCGGAATATTACAGCACTTATTTCATGAAAATTGATGGCGTAAAATTCAAGCAAAAAGTAATTCCAGGTGACACCATCGTTTTCCAGCTTATGCTAGAAAGTCCTATCAGAAGAGGATTAGTAAATATGCGTGGAGTTGGTTATGTGAATGGAAAAGAAGTTGTAGAAGCAACGATGTTAGCGCAAGTAATTAAAGACAAACAACCTAAAGATGCCACTACGGCAATCAAAGCATGAGCAATTTAAGCCACATAGATTCGGAAGCAAAAATTGGAAAAGATGTGATCGTCTCTCCTTTTTCTTTTATTGATAAGAATGTTGAAATAGGTGATGGTACATGGATAGGTCCGAATGTAACTATCTTTTCAGGTGCCCGCATCGGAAAGAACTGCCGTATTTTCCCTGGTGCTGTTATATCAGCTATACCTCAGGATCTTAAATTCAATGGGGAAGATACCACTACTGAAATAGGTGATAACACTACTATTCGTGAATGCGTTACTATTAACAGAGGTACCACAGATAAAATGAAAACGGCAGTTGGAAGTAATTGTTTGTTGATGGCTTATGTTCATGTTGCTCACGATTGTATTTTAGGTAACAACATAATCATTGCAAATAGTGTGAATCTTGCTGGACACGTTACCGTTGAAGATTGGGTAATATTAGAAGGATTGGCAGCCGTTCAGCAATTCGTAACCATTGGCGCTCATGCATTTATTACGGGTGGATCCTTGGTTCGTAAAAATGTTCCGCCCTTTACAAAAGCCGCAAGAGAACCATTACAATATGTGGGAATCAACTCGGTTGGTTTGCGCAGAAGAGGTTTTAGCAATGAAAGTGTTTTGGAGATAGAAGATATTTACCGTACGCTTTATGTTAAAGGACATAATGTTACAAACGCTTTAGCCATCATTGAACAAGAAGCTCCTAATTCTAAAGAAAAACAACAGATTCTCACTTTCATTCGTGAATCGAAAGATGGGATTATGCGTGGGATTAGTTAGTAGGGCAGTAAAAAAGTCAACTCATTTAGCTATCGCAATTACAAGTAGACAATTGACAGCAGACAAAAAGAAACGAATAAAAACAACGTTGCGACTTCGCTTCTTTGCGGCAAAAATATCATTCATCTCTAAATGAACATCTCCTTAACCAACACCGGCAAGCGTTACAACTTCGAATGGATATTTCGTAAATTGAATTATGAATTTACTTCCGATAATAATTATGTGATCCTTGGTTCCAATGGTTCAGGAAAATCAACTTTACTTCAGACGATTGCTGGCAACATCATTTCTTCTGAAGGAGAGATCAAGTATTTGATATCAGATAATTTTGTTGAAGTTGAAAACATATTTAAATCATTGAGTTTTGCCGCTCCCTATTTAGAATTATTTGAAGAGTTTACCTTCACTGAATCTATCCGTTTTCAGGCACAGTTCAAACCTTTTACATCCCAACTTACTACAAAAGAAATCATTGAACTCACACAATTAGAAAAATCAACCGATAAACAGATAAAATATTATTCTTCTGGGATGAAACAGAGAGTGCGATTGGCATTAGCAATTTTAGCCGACACCCCTCTTCTCCTTCTAGATGAGCCGACCTCCAATTTGGATAAAAAAGCGATCGACTGGTATCAAAAATTAGTCACTGATTTTTCCAAAGACAGACTGATCATTGTGGCTTCCAATCAACAGGAATACGAATATCCTTTTTGTAACAAACAACTGAGCATTGAAGATTACAAGTGACCAGGCTGTAGCATACAATATTTGCATTTAAGACCATAAATCTTATCTTTGCAATCCAAAATAAGTAATTTCAATTATTAATACTAGTATCAAATGGCAAATTCAGGCGACATCAACGTAGGTTCAGTGATCCGTTTCAATGGAGAACTATGCAGAATAGAAGAATATCAACACCGTACTCCAGGAAACCTTCGTGCATTTTATCAAGCACGTATGCGTAACTTAAAAAACGGTAAAATTGTAGAGAATCGATTCCGTGCTGGTGAAGCAGTTGAAGTGGTTCGTGTAGAATATAAAAACATGCAATTTATTTATCCTGAGGGCGAATTTATTGTAGTAATGGATAATGATAACTACGAACAAGTATATATCCCTTCTTTTCTATTAGGTGATTCATTAAAATTCCTGAAAGAAGGAATGGAAGTGAAAGTTTCCTTTGAAGGTGATGAACCAATTTTAGCGGAAGCGCCTGTATTTGTTGAATTAGTGATTACCTATGCAGAACCAGGAGTAAAAGGCGATACAGCTACAAACACATTAAAACCTGCAACTATGGAAACAGGTGCTGTAGTAAATGTTCCTTTATTTGTTAACGAAGGAGAAAAAATACGAATCGATACACGTACTAATTCTTACGTTGAACGTGTAAAATAATAATCCTATTTTCAGTAAAAAAAGTCCTGCCCTACAGCAGGACTTTTTTTTGCTTTTATAGCTATTCTTTTTTACATCCAAATAATTCTTACATTTGAAACTATAACAATTAGTCAACACTTATGAAATTACCATCGGCACATACATTAAAAGATATTGCAGCATTAATTCCTTGCGAATTTGAAGGCAACCCGGATCATCTGATAACTGGTCTCAATGAAATTCATATGGTGGAGGCCGGGGATATTGTATTTGTCGATCATCCCAAATATTACGATAAGGCATTAACATCTAACGCGACAACTATTCTTATCAATAAAAAGGTTGAATGTCCACAAGGAAAAGCCCTACTTATTTCTGATGATCCGTTCAGAGATTACAATAAACTTGTCCGTCATTTTCAACCCGAAGTTTATTCACTGAAACAAATTAGTGATACAGCAAAAGTTGGTAAAAACAGTGTGATAATGCCTGGAGTGTATTTAGGCAACCATGTCAGTATTGGTGAGAATTGTGTCATCCATCCGAATGTTGTTATTTATGACAATTGCCATTTAGGAAATAACGTTATTATCCACTCCAATTGTGTGATTGGTGCAGATGCATTCTATTATAAAAAACGAGCCGATTTTTTCGACAAAATGATCTCTTGCGGAAGAGTGATCATTGAAGACAATGTTGAAATAGGTGCTATGAGCACCATCGACAAGGGCGTTTCGGGAGATACAATAATAGGAGCAGGAACAAAGATCGATAACCATGTTCAGATCGGACATGATACGCAAGTTGGAAAAATGTGTTTGATGGCCTCTCAAGTTGGAGTTGCTGGAGTGGTAGTGATAGAAGATGGTGTTGCTTTATGGGGACAAGCAGGAATACGAAGTGATGTAAGAATTGGCAAAGGAGCTGTATTGCTAGCGCAAGCAGGATTAGCAGAAGATGTTCCGGCAGGGAAAACATATTTTGGTTCACCAGCTGGAGAAGCAAGAGCAAAAATGAAAGAAGTAGCAGCGTTAAAAATGCTACCTGATTTGATCAAAAAGTTGAATGAAAAATAAAAAAATCTGCTATCACAATTAACTTTTTGATGTTTACCGTTTGATATACTTTTTTGGACTAACTCGTTTAAAAAAATTGAATAGACTAAATGTGTATAAATCTGAAAATGAATAATGTCATCAAACCCAACCGATAAAAGTCTTTCAAAAAGAGTTAAGGATATTAAACTTAATTCGTTGTTGAGAATAACCAAGGCTATCAATAATAATTTTTCAACGCCTCAGCTTCTTGAGATTTTTCAAGAAGTACTTGAAAAGCAATTGAACATTGGTAAGCTCGTTTTGTTTAGTAATGAAAACGGCTGGAAGTGTATCCTGAAATATGGTATTGGCGATGAATACAACGATATTAATGTAGAACGCGATCTTTTATCGATTACAGAAATAGGAACTATTCATTTTTCTCAACTAGGACTTAGTAATGCATTTGAGATTGTTATTCCAGTGTTTCATAAATCACATCCATTGGCTTATGTTCTTATTGGGGATCTGGAAGATAAAGTGGAAATCAGTCCGGCAATCAAACATTTACCATTTGTACAAACACTGACAAGTATAATTGTGGTTGCCATTGAGAATAAAAAATTGGCTAAAGATGCTGTTCGTCAAGCTACTATGCAAAAAGAGCTGGAACTTGCTTCTGAAATGCAATCTATGCTTTTCCCTAGTACTTTACCTCACGATAGTAAACTAGATTGTGCGGCATTGTATCTGCCGCATCAACAAGTGGGCGGCGACTACTACGATTTTATATGGTTAAACGAAAACGAGTGTGCTTTTTGTGTGGCTGATGTATCAGGCAAAGGTGTTGCAGCCGCTTTATTAATGTCGAATTTCCAAGCAAACCTTCGTATCCTTTTTAATCACACCACTTCTCTTACGGATCTTGTTCGCGAATTAAATGCAAAAGTAATGGCAAATGCAAAAGGAGAAAAATTCATCACCCTTTTCATAGCAAAATACAATATGGTAACCCGCACATTGACCTATGTAAATGCAGCACACAACCCGCCACTTCTTGCCATAGGAAACTCTGTGAGCGCCTTAAAGATAGGATGTACCGGACTAGGTATGTTTGATGAAATTGAAAAAATAAAAGAAGGCATCGTGAACATCACACCCGGCACAAGAATCATTTGCTATACCGATGGTTTAACTGAACTGGAAAATGAAAAAGGAGAAGATTTCGGGATAGATGCCTTAAAAGAAATCATCAAAAAGAATGAACATTTGAATATGATGGAACTGAATGCGCTTATCATGAAAACCGTTGAGAAGTATAAACAACGTAGATCTTATATTGATGATATCGCTTTGTTTAGCTTAAAAGCATTGTAATGATTTTCTATTGAAGAGAAAATATTAATTCGTTGAAGTCTCTTCCCCTCTATGCTTATGATACAGATCTATTGCAACTAACATAGCAATAAAGCCCCAAAAAGGAACTGAAGCTTTATCCGTATCCAAGAAATCATTTAATCCTCCATGAACAATGTAGGTGATAAAACCTAATAAAGTGACCAGCACTATTTTTTTTGTTTCATTGTCCTTAACCGTATAATACAATCTGAATCCTGTTGAAAGGACACACAAAATGATTGCAACAAATGTGAGCACGCCAAGAACTCCTGATTCACATAATGGTCCGATGTACTCGCTATGCGCATTTCCTTTATCACCCATATTGGTGCTGATAATTGTTTTTTCATGTGCATGTTGAAAAGGAGCATATTCAAAACTATAGGTTCCAGGTCCCCAACCAAAAACAGGTCGCTCTGCAAACATCCTAAAAGCTGCATTCCATCGGTTGATGCGCTCAAGATTCGATGCATCGGTAGAGATATTAGAAATGGATTGAATATGCTTATCGAAATCCTGAGAAGCATCTTGCCTGTTTCTTTCCAAACTCATCACAATCTCGGTCTGATAAAACAATGCAATACTTATTGTCGTTGCAAACACAATCATAATGGTTCGGAATTTTATTCTAAATAATAATAAAATATAAACAATTAAAGCTACAGCCAAGCTTAGCCATGCTGCGCGGGTATACGAAAAGATAAGCGCAATAATAAAAATGATAAAGAATAGTGCTGCAGCAAATTTTATACTGGATGAATATTTTTTATTCATCATATAAAAAATAATAGCAGGAATAAACATGGCTAACATCGCCCCATATATAGTATGGTCATTATAAAAAGGAGACATAATATAATTCGCAATGTGCTCATCAAAGTTAACTAAAGCATGACAATACAGCGTGTAGATAATGATGACCGTAAAGGAAATAATGTACAGCCAGTTGAAAATTTTAATGTTAGAATACGTTTTAAAAAGTTGAGTACCTAAAAAGTAAAAGGCAATCACAAACCAAAGACGCGATACTAAAAATTTAAAAGATACTACCGGAAGATCACTGGTGATAGATGTTAAAAGTATCCAAAACAAATTTATTAGGATAGCAATGGTGATAGGATGTTTTAACAATTTTGCATCCATTGTATTCTGATGCAGTTGTTTAAATATGAAAATAAGCATAATCCCGAAAATAATGGGTTCGGTTGGAAGACTTAATCCCAAACCACCTTCAATATTTTGGAGATTGATTGCAAATGGTGTTAAAAAAACAACCAACAAAATAAGTTTATCCAAAGAAAACAAAGCAAGCAATACAACTAAAATGGCTGCTGGGATGAGATTAAAATAATAAAACTCGAAATAAGTACATACAGCATTAACAAGTATAAACGCTATACTTAAGGCATATACCAGCTTTATGTTTTTTATATTCAACAAATTTTATTTCGAGTTATTTATTTCTATTATCAACGATAATTAATATTAGAAAAAAGAATAAATTAGCAGATAAGACAGAAGCTAAAACAATCAACCAACGAATCGGGTAAGCTTTTTTATAAGAAGGAGTCGGAGATGTAACCACATTCGCATAGGTGAGCTCTTTATTAAGCTCCTTCAATACGTTATCGTACTCCAGCTGCGTTAAATTGTAGCTCTTTAATAAAGCATCCATGGTCTTTTTCATCTCATAATACTCTCCACCCTTCTCTTCCAAATTATGCATCATCACCTCTATCTCTTTCAATTTGTCTTTATGACCACCACTCAATGCCTTCAGATAACTTTTTGTCACTTCTTTTACCTGCATCTGATAATCAAATATCTGATATTTCACTCTTATCTCATCCATGATCCCTTTTATAGAATCCACATTGTGCTTTTTCAAATCCAATTGATCTTTGATGACCACTTCCACTTCATGGTCTTTTGAGCGCTGTAGTTGGCGCGCTTTCAAATTCATAGCATGAATAATCTCATTCACCATATTAGAAGCTAAAACAGGATCGGTATCCAAAACATCTATCTCTATCGATTCAAATTGAGTTCTGTTGATCTCCACATTATTTTCATACGTAGCTATCAAATTGCCTAAGCCGGTCCTTTCTGATGTGTCAATAGAATAGTGTTCTGATAAATGGAATTTTTTAATCACAGCATTTTTGACATCTGCTGAACGAAAAAGCTGCAACATTTGCTCTGTTTCACTCTCTGTGCTGTATGGTTTTAAATTGGCAGGATAGACAATTGCAAACGATTTATATTTTGGTTTAATGAACCACTCACTTGAAAATAGCGATGCGACAACTATAGCTGCAATAGAGATAACTACAAAATGGATTTTCCATTTGAGAATTATTTTGATGAAACTTTTACTGCTATCAGTATATTCTTGCATTGATCTAGATTTTATTTTCGATACTTTAATGCTTATTTTTTCTATAAATACTTTCCCTGCTTTTGATAAATCAATATTAGCAGGTTTCTTTATTCATTTAGAAGTATCAGAAATTGTCACGTTGCTCGTATTAAACTGACGAATATTTTCAATTAATAAAATGGCAATAATTGCAACCAACAAAGAAGCGAATGTTGACACAACAACAATTATCCATCGAACAGGATACGATTTTTTTTCTGCAGGAAATGCACTACTTACAACAAATTTCTGAGGAAGGATCTCTGTTGCATCCACTCTGGATTCTTCATATTTTGTTTTTAACAAATTCAACTGTTTCCTTTGCATGTATAAATTCTCACGATAAGAA
>Ga0114969_10001068_pt1 | contig 23378 bp, 17 predicted proteins | sample M_130807_MF_Meta_FD_87316 | JGI IMG/M metagenome (GOLD analysis project Ga0114969, IMG submission 87316) | Freshwater microbial communities from Lake Montjoie, Canada to study carbon cycling - M_130807_MF_MetaG | ecosystem: Environmental > Aquatic > Freshwater > Lake | place: Lake Montjoie...
GGCAGCGACCACACCCCCTTCCTCAGCGCCAAGAAGCCGGGACTGCTGCTCTGGCATTTCACCGACGAGTACTACCACACCGATGGCGACCGCCTGGACAAAGTCAGCGCCGACGAGCTCCGGCACTCAGGCATTACAGCGCTCATCAGCGGCCTCACCATAGCATCGGCCGATGGCGCCACTGCGCGCGGACTCATCGCTGAGCTCGAGCGGGCGGCACTGGTGCGCATCGAAACAGAGCGCGCACTTTCTGCCGACGTGGTCTCGCGTGGCGGGAGCGTCGAGGCTGAACAGCACCTGCTCGACGTGTGGGGCGCCTGGTACCGCGACGCCTTCACGACCACGACCGACATCGAAGTCGGCGGAAGCTCCGCGGCCACCAAATCGGCAATCGATGGATCGAAGCTGCGTGTGCAGTCTGCTGTTACCAAAGCCCGCAACTCGCTCAAACTCGAGTAGGCTACGCCCGGAACTCCGCGGGCACGAGCAACCGCTCAATCCCTTCGTACACGGCAATCAAGTGCCGCACATTCGACACGAAGTCAATCTGCGACACATCGATCTCGAGCACCGGGCCCGTGTACCAGCCGGTCGATCGCAGATGCGCCACAAAGGCGTCATAGCGAGGATTGAGCGCTTTCACCAAGCGCACGAGTCCCTCGGGAAGCGCCGCGTTACCTGCACTCTCTTCGCTGCGCTGACGATCGCCGATATTCCGCAGTAGCGTATCGACCGGTGCCTTGAGCACCACGAGTAACCCGGGCCGCACCAGCGGACGGAACTCGGCGTCGAGCCGCGCGTCAATCACGTGGAGTGCGTCCGTCGTGAGGTACGGCTCGTCCATATCGCGATGCAACACCTCGCAGAACGCGAAGCGGTCCGCCAGCGGTGAGCCATCAATACACGTGCTTGCTTGCAGGTGCGGCATCGCCTGCAGCTGCATCTTCCGCAGATCGAGATACGCATGCTGGATGTCGAGGGCTGCGTGCTCTAACTGCTGCTTGGCCGACGCCCAGGCCGCACTATTCTTCGACTCACGCCCCTGCACCTCGATGAAGGTGTTGATCGCACCGTAGTAGCGCCCCAGCGTGCGCTTGGCCGAGTGCTTGGCCGTCGCGAGCAGTGGAAAGAGCGAGGGGTTCTGCGCGATGTGATCCTCGAAACCGTCGTCCGGCAACTCGAACAGCGCGTTCATGCCAGTGCTGTACGCGAGCAACTTCACGAGCGAGCTCTTCCCCGCCCCGATATTTCCGACGCAGGTAATGAGCGTCTGATGGCGCGAGAGATACGTGAGCAGGCGGCGCTCGACATTCGTCAGACGGTTCGCAATCTCGTGCCGCCGAATCGTCGGATCCTCAACCACGCTCAACGTCTTGCCTATCGCGCGCGACGTGTTCATCCCTTCACCTTTCGTGCGGCCATCATTCGGCGAACCTTCTCGCGAATCGTTCCCGCGGCGACATGCACATAATCGGGATGGTCATTCATATCGATTTCCGCGGGGAGAATCACGATGTCCGCGTCGGGCGGCACGATAGTGAGTTCCTGGTACTTGCGAAGTGTCCCTGGCCAACTCGCCGCGAGCGACTCGTAGCACTCGTGGATTTCACGCAGATACTGCGCGGTGATCGTTTGGGCGTAGCTGTCCCCTGATTCCGCCCGCTTGAGTCGACGGGTCTCAAGGAGCGACGGCTCCGTGCGCAAATACACCGTCAGATCCGGCAAGCGAATGCGCTCGTGATGCAGCGTCTGATAAAACAGCGTGTGGTAAAGCCGCGCGTGCGCGGGGGGCATCTCGCCGGCTTCAATCATGCGCTTCACAAATACCTCGGGCCCGTCGAGGAACGGACGGTCCTCAAGGATCAGCACGCTCTCCCGCTGCTCGCGCGTCATCAGATGCCGGATCTCCCGCTGCTGCAGCACGCGCATGTGGAGGAACGCGGTCTCAGTCGGAAAGATGTTCGCCACGCGGTCCTGATAGAACAGCGCGAGGCACTCATCAGTCAGCGACCCCTTCTCCACGCGCTCCGTAAAGGCGTACGTCTCGGCGCCGCCGAGCAGCGACTGGAGTTCACTCCGATACGGTTCGGCAGCCAACGCATTCATCAGGGTTGTCTTCCCTGAGAAGAGGTTGCCCATAATTCCGATGTGGAAATTGCCCAGTCCCATGTGCCGTGCGCTCCCGAACGTGATGACTCCGCGGTCTTTTGGATTCTAACGCCGCGGAGGGCGCGGTGCCTACTCTCACGACCCGCCGGCCCGCTACCGGTTGCAGACCGCCCTTCCCTGGCGCATCGTTAGCACTATGAGCACTATGCGCACTATGCGAACTCGGCACCTCGCCCTCCTGCTGCTCGCCTTATGTGGCGCGCTCGGCGCGTGCACCCGCACGCCGCCCCTGCTGCACGTCACCTCGGACAATGTCCGGATGACCAGCCCCGATTCCTTCCTCGTGCGGTACGTCACGTCAAAGGGTCCCTTTGACGTGCTGTTCCACCGCGACTGGGCCCCGATCGGCAATGATCGTGTGTACTACCTCACACGAGCCAAATACTACGATGGCACACGCTTCTTCCGCGTGGTCGACAAGTTTGTCGCGCAGTGGGGGCTGGCTGGTGACACCGCCGTGGGGAACGCCTGGCGACCACTGCGCATCGCCGATGATCCCGTCAAGGCGAGCAACGTGCGCGGCTCCGTCACTTTCGCCAGTGGTGGCAAGAACACACGCACCACACAGTTGTACATCAATTTCCGCGACAACACCCGCCTCGACACCGCGAGTGCGGGCCCGTATCCACCGATCGGTAAGGTGGTGTCTGGAATGACTGAAGTCGTCGACTCGCTCTACAGCGGCTACGGCGAGGCTCCGCCGCGCGGAAAAGGTCCCGAACAAGGACGCATCAGCCGCGAGGGGAACGCATATCTCGCCAAAGAGTTTACGAAGCTCGATTCGATTGTCACCGCACGCATAATCAAGGAGTGGCGCCGCTAATGCCGACCACCGACACGCGCTCGCATCAGGGACATCACGCGCTCGCCGCGGCACGCTGGCGGATTGCCATCATCCTCACCATCGCGGTTGTCGTGCTGTACTTCGGTTTCATTCTCCTCATCGCCTACGCCAAGCCGCTGATGGGAGCACTGGTCGCCCCAGGCTTGAGCCTGGGAATCTTGCTCGGCGCCGTGGTGATCGTCGGCTCATGGATCAGTACCTGGATCTATGTGCGGTGGGCGAATAACAACTATGATGCTCGGCTCGAAGCCCTGAAGAAGGAGACCGCACGATGAACGCGGTCCTACTTCAGGCGGCAACGATGCCTGTCACGGCACCGGTGGCAGCAGCGGTACCAGCAGCGGTACCAGCAGCGGTACCAGCCACCGCCATCGGGCAGCCGAACACAGTTGCGATGGCGTTCTTCTTCCTCTTCATCGCGGTCACGCTCGGCATTACCTACTGGGCCGCGCGCCGCACCCAGACCACCGAACACTTCTACGCCGCAGGACGCTCGATCAGCGCGGCGCAAAACGGCTTCGCGCTCGCCGGAGACTACATGAGCGCCGCCAGCTTCCTCGGGATCGCAGGACTCGTCTCGACAACCGGATTCGACGGACTGATTTACTCGACGGGCTGGCTCGTCGGGTGGCCAGTCGTGCTCTTCCTCGTCGCCGAACCGCTACGCAATCTCGGCAAGTACACCTTCGCCGACGTAGTCGCCACGCGCCTGCGCTCGACACCAGTACGCATGGCGGCGGCCTACGGTACGCTCTCGACTGTCATCTTCTACCTGATCGCGCAAATGGTCGGCGCGGGCTCGCTCATCAAGCTCATGTTCGGCCTGAGCTACGAGACCGCCGTGATGATCGTGGGCGCGGCGATGATTGCCTATGTGCTGTTCGGCGGGATGCTCGCCACCACCTGGGTGCAAATCGTTAAGGCTGCCCTGCTCCTCGGCGGTGCCTTTGCGCTCGCGATGCTCGTGCTCGCCAAGTTCAACATGAACCCGCTCGCCCTTTTCGCCGCCGCGAGTGCGAAATACGGCGACGCCGTACTCGCCCCAGGCAAGCTGGTCTCGAACCCCTTTGACACTATCTCGCTCGGCATGGCGCTGATGTTTGGCACCGCCGGCTTGCCGCACATTCTCATGCGCTTTTATACCGTGCCCGATGCGCGCGCCGCGCGCACGTCGGTGTTCTACGCCACGGGGCTCATCGGTTTCTTCTACCTGCTCACCTTTGTGCTGGGCTTCGGCGCGATGGTGCTGGTCGGCCCGGATGCCATCAAGGCCGTGGACAAGGGTGGCAACATGGCAGCGCCATTGCTCGCCGAGTATCTCGGAGGGACGCCCTTCCTGGGATTCATTGCTGCGGTAGCGTTCGCGACCATTCTTGCGGTCGTGGCCGGACTCACCCTGTCGGGCGCAGCGGCGCTCTCGCATGATCTCTGGACCAGCGTCGTCCGCGACGGCAAAGCACGCCCCGGCGAGGAACTCAAGGTCGCGCGCGGTGCGACGCTCGCGCTTGGCCTGATTGCCGTGGTTCTCGGCATTGTGTTCAAGGGGCAGAACGTCGCCTTTATGGTGAGCCTCGCCTTTGCGATCGCCGCGAGCGCGAACTTCCCCGCCCTCGTGCTGTCGATCTTCTGGCGGCGGTGCACCACGCAGGGCGCGGTGGCCAGCATGGTGATTGGAACGACGGCGACGCTCGTCTTGATTTGGCTCTCGCCGGTCGTGCAAGTGGACATTCTCAAGCATGAGGGCGCGTGGTTCGCGCTCAAGAATCCGGCGATTTTCACTATCCCCGGGTCATTCCTCGTAGGGATCGTGGTCTCGCTGTTCACCACCGACCAGGCCGCAGCGCAGGGATACGACGCCAGCGTCCGCGACATGATCGACGGAGCGAACGCGCACTAAACTGACGCAGCGCGAACATACAGCGGCGGGGGCATACAAGCTCCCGCCGCTGTGCCTTTATCCGGTCACCAGAAGATGCGAGCGCCCACGCGCATCCACGGGCCAACTCGTTTCGACGCGATCTCCGCGAACGCCATACATGAGGTCGTTCAGATGCACGACAATGCAGACGTGGTTCGGCACCACTCGGACAAGATCCCCGACCAACGGGCGCCAATCGGTCTGCGAGAGATCAAGAATTCCGTGCTCTTCACTCATGCGCGCCACCACAACATCCGGCCGATCGAGGAGCGCACCAAAACCCTCTCCGGCGGCGCCGCGCATTGGTTCGCGGCCAAGAGCCTTGGCCCCCGCGTCGATGACCGCCTGGCCCGGCACCGCAGTGCTCACCACGGTTGCAAGCACAGAAAAGGCACAATCGTCCCACGCACAGGCGCCGATCTCAGCAGTCGTACGATCGTTGTACACGTAGGTCCCTGGACGCATCTCGGTCACGCCGACCATCTCGTGCGTGCGCCACATCGTGGGAGTAGAACCGCCGCTCACAATCGTGGGAGCGAGCCCCGCTCGCTCGAACGCCAACCGCATGCGGCCGATCTCGGCGGTCAGTGTCGCCAACTCGGCGTCCTGTGACGCCACCACAGAACGGATATGCCCAGGATAAAATGCCACGCCCGCGAACTGGAGTGGAGCGCTCGCGTGGACATGCCGCGCGAGCGCGATGGCTTCGTCCACGGTAGGCACGCCGACGCGGTGCATCCCCACATCCACTTCGACGTACACACCAATCTCGCGATCCGAACGACGCGCGACGATCGCGAGGTCGTCAACCGCGCGGGCCGAATCCAGCGAAACGGTCACACGCGCCGACGGCGGCACCGAAAGGAGTCGTTCCGCCTTGGCACCGACCGGTGGGTAGGCCAAGAGCAGATCGTGGCACACAGCTGACATGACGACGGCTTCAGCCGGCGTGGCGCAGGTCAGTCCAACCGCGCCCGCGAACATTTGCCGCGCCGCGACAACTTTTGACTTGTGCGTCTTGATATGCGGACGCAAAGCGATGCCGTGCTGGCGCGCATAGTCTGCCATGCGCGTGATGTTGCGCTCCATCCGATCCAGATCCACCAGCGGGGCTGGGGTTTCCAGCCGAGACAGCGCGCTCCCCGCGTTCAGTTCAGTGACCACCATTACATCCGGAAGAGGTACGAAGCCTTCAGGAAGAAGTTGTCGTTCTGCCGGATAACATTTCGGAAAGAAAATGACTCTGGCTCAGACATCTGCGAGCCATACCCGGCGTAGAACACGGTACCCGGCGTGGGCTTATACGCAAAGAGGAACTCGCCGCGCACGCTGTTGCTTGTGACCGGCCCAAGGTGACGCCATACGGTGCCGACCTTCTGGAGGAGCGGGAGTCCGGTTCGCGAATCATCAAACAACTCGTTCGTATAGTCCGCGAAGTACTGGCCAATCACGCGGACAAACATCGCCTGACTCACCTGATACTCGAGCTTCACGCGGGGATTCTGCTGACGCCCGACACGTTGGCCGTCGCTTTGGCGACGATAGTCGTTGAGCGTGTACGTCAAGCCGATGCGCAACTGCTCAGAGGCCCGGATGTTCGCGGTGACGCTCCAATAGGTGATCGCGGCGCTCGACCACTCGTAGAAGTTTTCGTCCTGACCGAAGATATAGGTCGTATTGAGTGATAGGTACTTGAACTGCGGCGTGCCGATTGTGATGACATAATCGCGGTTCGGCAGACGCGGAGTGCCGGTGAAGGCGAGCGTGTCGCTTGCCCTGCCCTGGTGCGGCTGTTCAATGCGATACTTGTTGCTATAGAAAGCGGGATCGTAGCCGAACGACTCAAGCAGGAGCGACCCGCCAAGGGTCCATCCACCACGCCACTGCGTGTTAATGTCGAAGTGCAGTTTCTTGTCGCGCGCGTCGCCGGAGTGAAAGAAATTCTTGTAGGCCCAAATTCCGTCAATAACCACATCGGGAGAGATTTGCTCGACCAGCGCGCCGCGCTCGCCGAACCAGCTCCACCGCGGCACGAAGGCGGCGTGGACTTGCCCAGTGCGCGAGATAAAACCCGACTCCGTGCGGAAATCGTCCGAGATTCCGGTGAACTGTGACCGCCATCCGAAGCCGCGGCCGTTGCGATTATAGCGCGTGTCCCACAGCGGGGCATTGGTCTGTACGCCACTCTTGCTCGTGGCGCTCCCCGCAAGCTGCCACTGCACCGAGTAGATGGTGTTCCAGACTTGGCGACCATCGATATCGAGGACGCGATTCCAGTCCTTTCCATTTATCCGGTCGGTGTACATCATGCCGATGCGCGACGACGGACCAATGTCGCGTTGCAGGCGGAGGATGTTGAAGAGCGGGTTGTCGCGACCCGTCGTCGAGGCGGTGGTCGCATCGAGTGCGGACAGCACCGCAATGTCGGTGTTCCCCACCTTTCCCGTGAGCTTCGCGGCGGCCACCGGCTGGACGACACGCCTTGTATAAACCAGCATGTTCGGCACGGCGAACTGTTCGATACCGTCAAGGAAGAACGGACGTTTTTCGGGATACGAGAGCGCCGCGCGCGGATCGAAACTGATCTGCCCTGCGTCGGCTTCGACTTGACTAAAGTCAGGATTCACGGTCCCATTCATCGTCAAGTTGTTGGTAATCCCCCACCGGAGATTTCCGCCAAGTTTTGGGGACCCTGCGCTGTAGTTCCAGGCGCTTCCGGTCGTCGCCGGCGTTCCGTCTGTACGCTGGGTGATCTCAGGAGTCGCGTCGACCACGAGTCCCCGCCGCAAGTCGCTGAGTTGGAACAGGGTTCCACTCTGCCCGAGGAAGGTGGCCGATCCGCGCAGCGCCGGCACCCAACTATTTTCATGACCTCGATACTGCACGACCCGTACGATATTGATGCCCCAGGACTGGATATCGAGCGATTGATATTTGAGGCTTTTGAACGGGATTCGCACTTCGACTTCATACCCCCAGTCTGTGACGTGCCCCTTCGAGGCAAAGACGTAGTCGGGGGTCAGATCTGGCGCTTCACGGGCTGCTCCGATGCCACCACTGAAGCCACCACCGGTAATGTTGCCACGCTCAACCAGCGTGCCGTCCGCCTGAATGCCGAGCGGATTCACCATGAACACCGAGGCTTGGCGCCCATCATTGAAGGTGCTCAGATACAGCTGCACGTTGTCGTCTTGCGAGATACGGTCACGATCCGCGAGCGTCGCACGCACCGTCTCTTTCGGCTGAAACGCACGAATGCCGAAATGGATCGCCGTCGGCGAATACCAGACGAGCACCTGGGTCGAATCGGCGGCCGGAAGCCCATCGGTCGGGGCATACTGCGAAAATCCCGTGAGCACCGCGGCATCGCGCCACACCGGTTCGTCGAGCACGCCATCGACGTTGGTCTGCGCGTCGAATCGTGGGGGCTTTACCTGCAACTGCTTCGCTCGCCCACTGAACACGGCGCCGATCGGTTCTTCAGGTGAGGTCGCGCGAGCGGCAGCGTGCCCAACCACGTGCGCGGCGGCGCGCGGATGGGCAGGTGCAGCAGTCGGAGGCGTGCTATGCAGAACAACGGCGAGCAGGGGGAGAAGCGATATCACGGGTCCCGGTCCAGTTCAGGTCGTTTCGAAGTTCGCGTCTCGCGAGGGCGAGCGGAAGGCTCAGATCACCAGGTCACCGGGCCACTGCGTAGCACGGAGCCGTCGTTTACTTCTTTGCCTTCGCCTTGGTCTTTGCCTTGGTCTTTGCCTTGGACTTCCTCTTCGACTGCGCCTTTTTCAGCGGCGCCAAGATCGTACCACGGCACGTCTTCGCTCCACACTTACACCCGTAGAGCTGAAACACGTCCTCGTCGGTCTCGGAGCCATCACGCGTGAACGCGTAGTCGTAACAGAGCTCTTCGTCCTTCAGAATATACCGATTTGCCTCAATAAATACGCGCGACTTCTCAATCACCGCATCGCAGTTGGGATCGCACGCGTGATTCAACCAACGCGACTCGTTGCCTCTCACCGCACCGTCAATCACGACACTGCGATTCACGGCAAAAAGAAATGTATGATGCCGGCGCATTGACGCGTCGTCATATCGCCGGTCTGCAACGGCATGGGAGATGCGCTCCCCCACGTACTCAATCAGGCGCTCCCCCTTTTTGATGTCGCGTCCTGCAAACCCGCCACGTCCCGCGATGTTCGAGCGCTTAGTGACCAAAGCGCCCTGTGCTGCTGCCTTTACCGTGCTCCGCGCCATCCGAGTTCCACTCCCAAGTAATAGTTCCGAAGCGGCGCAGGCTCCAACACCCGCCCCGACGCTCCGTTGATCGTGACCGCGCCAACATAGGCACGATTCGTTGCATTGTTCACGCCGAAGAAGGGCGACCAGCGTACCGCCCCCACTCCCCCGCTCCCACTCACCCGCATATTCATAATCCCAGGCCCAGTACCATCGACCCGTTGCGTGTTCTTGTCGTCGGCGAACTGCGCATCGCTCCACGTGTTGTCCACTGACACGGTTGCGCCGGCCACTCGCGCATCCACGCCTACACGCACGAGTCTCGCGGGGACCCCCGCCTCGTATTTCCCATCCAGCGTGTCGGCCAACGCGCCGCGCGGCACGATATACCGGACGAAACGATAGTCGGCCTCGGTCCAGCCCCCAGTCGCTGTGAGCCACGAGGCAATCTGCCACTGCACGCCAAGCTCCACGCCGCGATGCCGCGTGCGCCCCGCGTTACGAAAGAACGACCGTCCATCGGTCGCAAGATACTGAATAATCGCATCGTCTGCGTACGACTCGAACACGCTCAGCGTGTACGACGCGAGTCCCGTACGTCCGCGCGCACCAACCTCCACCGTGCGCACCCGCTGCGGGCCAAGGTCTGGATTAAAGCCGCCCCCACCATCGGGACGCGCATTCAACTCGGTCGTCGTCGGCGTCTCAAAGGCGCTCGACCAGTTGGCATACGGCGCGAACAGGGCGGCCAGCGACCAGCTCACCCCAAGATGACCAGTCGCGGCCGTCATGCTGCGCGCGCCGCTGTTGTCCACCTTATCGGCGAGAAAGTGGTCGCGCGCCTCAAACCGCAACTGATCCCACCGCGCACCAACATCCAAATGGAGCGATCGGATTGGCTCCCAGGTGAGCTGCGCGAACGGCCCGACCGCCGTCACAATCTCATCCTGAAAAAGGAGTAAGGTGTCGGTGGTGGCCTTGGGATGTCCGCCGGTCGCGCGTGAGTTGCGCCGGATGTCGGTACTCTGTTGCGCGTCGAGCCCTGCGGCAATCCGCGGCGCCATGTTCCCTGCGCCCAGTTGCTGCGACGCGTCGAATCGCACGCCGGTCACCCACCGATTTATCGTCGAGTAGGTCCCAACCGTCGCCACGCTCGCGCCTGGCGGCGTCGTCGCCAATGGATTGTCCACAAAACGACGCACCACATACGCCGTCGCCGCCCACGACCGACCCACCGCATCGTCGTGCGAGGCACGCACCGAGAACTGATTCTGCGAGATCGCACGACTCGCCCCGCGCGCCACATTGATCGCCGCCGCCGAATCGCGGTTCTTGGCATACTCAGCCACCGTCAGCGCTCCAGGATTCAGCGCCTCCGGTGTCTCGGCGAGTGCCGCGCGAAAGGCAATCGTCGTCCCATTGTTCAGTGACCAGTCGGTCGCTGCCATCAGCTGCCGCAGGTCGGCGGTACTGTACTGCCGCGCGCCATCCACAGTCGTCCGCGAGAACGAGAGCGAGCCAACCATGTGTCCTGTGCGCCCCGACGTGCGCGACTGCCACTTGCGCATGCCAAACGAACCGGCGGTCGTGCGCAGTGTCGTCGCAAAGGGATCGGACGCCGAGAGGTCGGTCGTGAACGCGATCACGCCGCCAGAGCCATTTCCGTAGAGTGAGGACGCTGAGCCACGCAGCACTTCCACACGCGAGATGTCGGCGAGGTCGATGTTGGTGAGCTGACTTTGCCCATCCGGCAGCGACTGCGGCACACCATCGAGCAACACTTTCACGCCGCGCATCCCAAAATTGGCGCGCGAACCAGCGCCACGAATCGAGAGGCGCTGATCGACGGAATAGTTGTAGCGGTTGGAGACGACGACTCCAGGGACGCTCGACAGCGCTTCGTCCACGCCGAGCGTCGCACGGCCACCTCGCAGCTGCTCGGTGGTCACCACGCCAACCGCCCACGGCGCGAGATCCGCCTGCGCGTCGGTGCGTGTGACCGTCACGCGCACGGCGGCGACCCGTCGCGCGGAGTCAGCGCGCGCGGCGCTATCGGCGGCGGTACCCTGAGCAGCGAGCACCGGATGTGTGGTCGCAATCGCGACGAGCGCGGACCTCAGTAACCAGGATATTCGTGGCAGCATATCCAGAAGAATAGCACCCCGTGCCACGCCGTACGCTTCGTGGTACCAAGGACTTGCGCGCCACGCATTGCGTATTTATGCATTATTCGTGCATAGTCTCGCAGAATTCGACGCGCCCTTCACGGGCGAAAATCGTGGCCGCGCGCTCGTCGCTGAGCCGCGCACACCGTACATCACAGCCGCGCCGTCCGTCACCGTTCGGCGCGCGCAACTGGTGGACGTGCTGCAACTCTGCGCGCTCGTGAATAGCTATGCCGCCGAGAAGCTGCTGCTTCCCCGCTCCACCGAGCAGATCGCCCTCGCACTCGACGACTATACCGTGACCGTCGATGCCGGCGGCCACGTGCTCGCCTGCGCGGCACTCACGGAGTACTCGCCGTCCATCGCCGAGATCTCCTCCGTTGCGGTCCTCCGCGAGCTCCGGGGTCGCGGCTACGGCGCGCAGGTGGTGCGCGCGGCGGAACAGGTGGCGCGGCAACGCGGCTTCACGCACGTGTTCGCGATGAGTCTCGCCGAACAGTTCTTTCGTTCGCTCGACTACCGCCTCACGCCGCTCAACGAATATCCCGAGAAGGTCGCACGCTACAGCGACCTTGAGGCCTCAGGCATCGAGATTATTCCGAAGAGTTGCTTCCGCAAGGCGCTCGGCTAGCCTGCCAATCCTCCGGAGTCGCCACACATGAAGTCGTTGGCATATCGCGTGCGTCACCGCCTGAGCATCCTCGCACTCGCAGGGCCGGTCCTCGTCAGCGCTGCTCGCCTCGAGGGACAGACCAGCCGCCCCGGCATCGCTGGCGTCGCCGGCATCGCGGGCGTCGCACCAGGCCGTCAGTGGCCAACCGCCTCGCCAAGCGCACTGGGACTCAACGCGAGCGTCCTCGACTCGCTCGACGCAGAAATAAAAGCGGGTGCCTACGGATATATCGACCAAATGCTGGTCATCCGACATGGGACGGTGGCATTCAATCGGTCGTACTCACACGACTATGCCAAGCTGTACGGTGACTCCGCCGTGACGCACGGATCACTGAACATGCACGACCTCACGAGCCCGTTTAACTACTACAACAGCTGGTGGCACCCCTTCTACCGACGCGGGGACCTGCATTCCCTGCAGTCGGTGACCAAGACGGTCACATCAGCCGTCATCGGTGCGGCAATCGCACGAGGCGACTTTCCGAGTATCGATACGCCAATCCTCCGGTACTTCGACACCACAAAAGTCCGGAACATCGACGACCGGAAACGCCACATCACCGTGCGCCACTTGCTCACGATGACTGGCGGCTTCGACTGGAACGAGAGTCTTCCGTACACCGACCCGAACAACACCGCGACAGGACTCGAGACCAGCGCGGACTGGATCGCGTACACGATCGATCGTCCGATGGTGCGCGAGCCCGGCACGAAGTTCAACTACAGCAGCGGCGAGAGCGCACTGCTCGCACACGTATTTCGTCAGGCGACCGGGCGAGATGTCGAGGAGTACGCGGCACAGTTTCTCTTTGCGCCGCTCGGCATCGACCGGTGGTTCTGGAAGCGCACCCCATCAGGAACAGCGGATACCGAAGGCGGACTGTACCTCGCCGCCGAAGATCTCGCGCGCGTCTGGTACCTCTACACATTGGATGGCATGTGGAACGGCACGCGCGTCGTCACGTCGGCGTGGGTGAAAGAATCCACGAGTCCGGCGATCTCGACCGGCACCTCCGCCGCCTCGCCGAAGTACGGCTTAAAGTGGTGGCTCTACCCCGACCCGCTCGACGCCAGCAAGTTCGTGTGGAGCGGCTCAGGATTCGGTGGACAGTTCCCGATGGCGTTCCCCGACTTGGATCTGGTCGTCGTGTTCAACGCCTGGAACATCCTGCCGCGTCAGAGCGGATCGTTGCCGCTGCGGAAGGTGCAGGAACGCTTGGCAAAGGCAGTCATCGGGCGGTAGACGGGCGGTCGAAGAATCGCTCCATTCGGCTCCGCAACCATCCCTGAATGCTGTCGTTGTCAGTCCGCACCTCGCGCACCGCGTCACGCCACGCCTCCTGCATGCCGGCGGCGTCGGCGAACCGCTGATCGGGGTCGACCTCGAGTCCGCGACGCAGCCACGCCGCAATCGGCGCCGCAAAATCGTCGAGATCGACACGCCCCGCCAACTGCATCGCGAGGAGCGCACGCGAATCATTGGCCTGATACGGCGGCCTCCCCTTCAGCACGAAGTAGACGATTGCCGCTATCGAAAATAAGTCTGCCGACTCTCCTTGCGGCTCGCCGAGGAGTTGCTCGGGCGGCGCAAAGGCTGGAGTACCGCTCGAACCAGCGAGCTCTTCCCCCATCGCATTCGCGATACCAAAGTCCGCGATCCGCCACCGATGGTAGCGGTCGATGAGCAAGTTCTCTGGCTTGAGATCCCGATGGAGAATCCCCGCATCGTGCGCGACCTTGAGCCCGTCAAGGCAGCCGTCCACCTCTTCGGCGATTTGCTCCAGCGTCTGCGGTCCTGACCGCCGTACGAGGTCGGCCACCGAGCCTTCCTCTTCGAGTTCCATGATGTACCAATGCACGCCGCCTTTCGAATCCCAGTCGTAGATCGGCACGATCGACGGATGCTGCAAACGCGCCGCCATCTGTGCCTCGCGACGGAAGCGTGCGACCGCTGCGTCACTCTTCGCCACTGCGGGATGCAACATCTTGAGCGCGACCTCCCGCTGCAGCGTGAGATCACGCACGCGCCACACCGAACCGAACATGCCGGCGCCGAGCGACGCCAGCACCTCAAAATCATCACCGGTGGCCCAGCGAAGTCGAGCTTCTTCGCTCACGGCCTGGTACTCCCCGGACGCCATTTCGACGCCGAGTCCCGAGGTGCCAGAGGCCGAGATTGTGTCGAGCGCGCGCAGCAACGATGTAACCGAGTGAAAGCGATCCGACGGACTGGTTGCCAGCGCGCGGTCGAGTAACTCCGCCACGTTCGCGGGGCAATCAGGACGCACGAGGCGAATCGGTGGAATGTCTGAACGCGGGGGCAGTTCGCCAGTGAGCATCAGGAAACAGGTCGCCGCCAGTTGCCACTGATCCGACTGCTGGGTCGGCGCCCACACCCCAGGCTCCCACTCGGGAGGCATCGGCGTCACGGCGGAGTCCGGCCGCAGGCTGTCGGGGATCTGCTGCGGCGGCAGCGCCCATTGCCATCCCAACACCCACACACGCCCTGTAGGGGTCACGTATGCCGTATCTGGGGAGATCGCGCCGTGGTGGTCGCCGGCATCATGCAAATAGGCAACGGCTGATCCGACCGTGCGCAGCACGCGGAGCACATCAGGAATTGGCTCGACTCCTAACCGCCGCACGCGCGCACCAACGGTTTCGCCAGCGATCCAGCGTCGCAAGAATCCTGGGCCTCGCCGACTGTCGGGCGCGTGCGTCCAGAAGTGGTAGGTCGTCGGAATGGCGGGATGATTCCGATGCGCGAGCTCGCGCGCTTCCTGAAACAACCACTTCGCGTGCGCGGGATCTGGGGCCGTCACGAGAGCGAGTGAACGCCCGAGCGCATCCACGATCTCCTGCGCATGCCGATGACCCGTATACAGGCCATTCGGGACCCACTTCCACCCCGGCGGCAACTGCCACGACGCGAGGTGCGGTGGAATCTCAGTACTGCGAACGGAAGGCTGCGGCGCGGCGTCTAGCATCGATGATGAAAGGTGTCAGGTGGTGCGCGCGCGAGCCAGTGCAATTCGCACCTGCGTACCCCGATGATCCGGCTCCGTGCTGCTCGCCACCATGATGCTCCCGCCCCACCCCTCAATAATTCGGCGGCTGATCGCAAGGCCAAGTCCGCTCCCGCTCGTGCGCGTCGAGAAGTGCGGCTCAAAAATCCGCGGCAGCGCGGCATCGGGGATCCCCTGACCGTCGTCGGCCACAGTAATCATCACCTGCTCACCCAAAACGGCGACTGTTGTGGTAACCGTCCGCGACTCCGCCAGGCGTGCGTTCTCCAAAAGGTTGAGCAGCACTTCTCGGAGCTCTGGCGCGCGCGCCATCGCAATGCAGGCGAGCTCCGTCCCCGCAATCTCCCAGCGCACGCCGTCTGCGCCCATGCGCTCAAGTTCCACCACATCGTGCACCACACGCGCGGTGTCAACCGGTTCCGCGGGGAGGCGTTCTGCCGGCACCGTGCCAAACGTGCTGAACGCGCGGGCGACTTCGTCCAACCGATCGATTTCGCCAAGCATGCGTGTGACGTTGTCGTCGAGCACTGTGTCAAAATCGACGCGCGGGTCCTGACGCGCACGACGAAGATGCTGCATGCCGAGCCGCATGGGCGTCAGCGGATTCTTAATCTCATGCGCGATCTGGCGAGCCATCTCGCCCCACGCCAGCACGCGCTGCGCGCGCGCCTCCTGTTCGCGACTCGCTTCGAGATCGTGCGCCATCTGCCGGAACGCGGTGAATACCGGCTGGAACTCCGCCGGCGGGTCCGCAGCGAGACGGGGCTCGCGTTCGCCGGCGGCAAGGGCAAGCGCGCCGCGTCGCAACGCACCGATGGGCAGCGACAACTGGCGCGCCGCGAACCCCGAGAGCACGAGCGCACCGAGTCCGCCGAGCGCCGTTGCGAAGAGTACGAAAATGCCGAGATCCCGGCTGCGCCGATCGAGCGCGAGATCATCGGCGCGTGCTGGCGCCGCGAGCACGACCTGCGCCGCCCCGGCGTCTGACCCGCGGTAGCCGAAGTGGATGGGAGCAGTGCCCACCAGCTCTTCGCTTCCTGCTGTGATGTCGTCGCGCTCGAGGAGACGCCGTGCCGCGGCGGCCGGCAACAGCCGTCCCACCGGGGCGAGCGCTTCGAAAATAGGATCGCTCGCGCCGACCATCACACCATTGGCAAACAGCAGGAGCGGCGTCTCGAAGCGCTGCGCGACTTCACTCAACTTCAAACTGTCGGTGGTGACCACGACGCCGCGCAGCAGTTCACGCACCAAGAGGTCGCGTGCCTGTTGCTCGTCGCTCTGTAATCGCTGATAACTCCACGCGGCGAACGCGCCTGCGGGCATGACAAAAAACGCGAACAGCGCGAAGGTGAGCTGCGCCCGATACGACCGGAGCCAGCGGCGTCGCTGCCACCGGATCCACCGAAAGAACGCGCCATCGGCCAGCACGAGCAGCGACCAGAGCACACCAAAGATCACGAGGTCAAACAACACGATGAGCGCGCCGCGCGGCGCCAGCGCCTCATAGCCCCGCAACTCGACGGTCGCATGCACGCGCGAGATGCGCGTCCCGTTTGCCTCCGGCAGGAAGAAATCCCCGTGGAGTTCGTTCTGCATGCGTTCCCACCCAGCGGTGGCCGAGACGCGTTTTTCGTCCTGCCGGAGTGTGTAGGGCGGCTCTGCGATCGGCGGGGGCGCCATGCCCATCAGCGCGCCAAAAGGATCGCGAGACATAAGCCGCGTACGCGGCGCGACGACGACCGTCGTCACCGACCGGTCGGCGTGAGGGACGGAGAGGACCACATAGATGCCCGGGATCCCCGCCACGGTGCGAATCATCGGTTCCCGATCGCTCGCGGCCGCACCGGCGAGCACATCGAGCCCTGTGGGAACCCCAGGCCCCACGTTCACACGGAGATCGGCCGTCATATGGCCGGCGCCATCCCAGCTCGTCAGCTCCACTGGAAAATCCGCACTCGACAAATCCGACGATGCGTAGTCTGACAGCAGCTCAAGTCGGTTCCGCGGTGCTCGCTGCGGATTCAACTGCGCCACGAACCGCTGTAAGTACGCGGCCGCTTCGGCATCAGCGGTGCGAAGGCCCTGGACGTCCCGTTCCGCCATCTGGACCCGCGCGCGCACCACCTGCCCCCACGTGAGCGCCGTGGCGCCGCTCGCGGCGACGATTGCGGTCGCCAACACTGCCCCCCGGCCCGCACGAGCGAACGCCAACGCGACAATCGCTGCGACCCACAGCACGGGGTAGAGCATGGGGTACGATCCCGGTGCCCGGATGAGGGCGGGGGCCAGTAGCGCCGAAACGGCAGCGATCGCAGGCGCAATCCACAGGGGAAGGCCGATCATACCACGGAGCGCCGTGCGTCCGGCCGCGACCCCCAAAAGCAATATCGTTACCGCAGCAAGAAACAGTGTCAGCTCCCACGCCAGCCAGAGCCCTGTGGTCACGCCGCCGGTCGGTACCTGCACGCCGCGCGCGAGATCACCCAGCGCGATGGGGCCAACGCTTGCAATCAGCAACACCCCAACCGCGGCGATCGCGCGATTGCCGATGCGGAGTCGCGCACGAAGCGCCGTCAGCAGTGCCATCAGCAAGAGCGCGCAAGAAATCGCCAGCGCCCCGATGCTCCCCGTAAAGGGACCACCCTTGGCGACGTAGTAGAAGGCTGGATTGAACAACCGGGTGACATTCGAGAAGCTGGACAGGGGTACCAGCACGACCGCGGCCAGCGCAACGCCGAGCCCCGCAAATCGCGACACCACACCCCCGCCCCGCCAGGTCGTCGCCAGAAGCAGAAGAAGGCACGCCGCGAGCGCGAGCCCCGCTTTCACCCTCCCGTCTTCAAGATTGCGGGCGCTGATCATTGCGGGCGGTGGGGCCACTCCCCGGAGGCCGAGAATGGGCAGCCCAGCGAACGACACGAGGGTGAGCGAGTCGCGCACCGCCGTGGTCACGTCCTGGTAAATAAATCCCGCAACGCCACTTTCGACGACCACGGCGCGATCGAGCGGAGTCACCACGTTGTCCGCCGGTGGTTCGGCGTGGATCACCGCTTCGGCAATCGCGCGATCCGCACCGCGTCCGGCGATTGCATACAACGTCAAATAAAACGGGGTGCCAATCGCGCCGACTGGTCCTGCGAGCGAATCCACTGGCGCCATCATGCGCCCCGCCCAAGCGAACGGTACGCCGCCTCGTACCAGCGTAATCGCCCGATGCACCGTACCCGAGCGCAGTGCCTCGACCTGTTCGAACGCCGCCCTCGGGTCGCTTGGCACGTCGAGTGCCGCATTTGCCGCGCGTTGCAAGGCAACGATCTCCGCCTCGAGCACACGCGCCAGCGACGCAGATCCGCGGCGTGCGACGGCGGCCTGCGAAGCGAACGGGAAGGCCGCGTCCTGGGAGCGCTGGCGCTCAGCGCGAGTCACGAGCACCAACAGCACGCTCCCCATAAGGAGGAACGCGCCCGGCAGCCACCCCCGACGCGTGCGCCACGTGACGGTCGCGCACCACGCGAGTCCAACGGCCAGCGCCAACACCACAAGAACCGATGGCGCCCGCAGCCAGACAGCGCCGGCGAACACCGTGGCGGTAGCGCTAATGGCCCACCAGGGGCTGAAGTGGCCTCTCACAGCTTGATTATACCACGACAGCTGCGGAAACGCTCCATTTTTCCCACACCAACCCGCTATCTTTCGTGGATGTTCCTCAAAACGGCCCTCGCCGCCCTCGTGTTAGCCACTGCGCTCCCAGCGGCGGCTCGCGCGCAGGTCATATCCCTCGACGAAGGGAGCTTCTCCCTCAGTCGCGCGGGAGAGGTCATCGGACACGAAAACTTCTCGATTCGCAGTTCGCCGAGCGCCCGTGATTTTCTGATTATTGCACGCGCGACGGTGCTCACGGGACCCCGTCGCGTAGATCCGATTCTGAGCGCCGACAGCAGTGGATTCCCGTCGGCCTACCAGTCCCAAGTCAAGGTGGACGGCCGAGAGATCCAGCGGTACTCCGGGGTCACGTCGGGCACGCGCTACGCCTCGCGCGCACAGCTCCCGGACGGCGAGTCCGCGCGGGAGTTTCGGCTTGTGGCAGGGACCGTCGCTGCCGATGACGAAATCGTCCATCATCTCTGGTTCATCGCCCGACGGGGCGTCGGAGCAACAGTTCCTGTCCTAGTCCCGAACCGGAACGTATTGGAACTCGTACGCGTTGAAGGGGTTGGTACGGATCATCTTAAGATCGACACCCGCGATGTCGCGGTCACGCACCTGCGCCTCGTCACCCTCGGGACCAACGTCACGCGGGATGTCTGGCTGGACATGGACGGACGGCTCGTAAAAGCGAAGATCCCCGCCCTCCGACTCGACGCAGTCCGCGACGACCGTTAGCCCGATGAAACCCCACGGAGCGTCCCTCCGTAGGACCTCCTGTAATCACCTTTCTGTAACCACCTTCAGGAATTGACCTTGATGCGAACGCTGCGCTCCATGCGCTCCGCGCTGCTGCTGCTCCTCCTCACCGCCGTCGCACCGCTCATGCTCCAGGCACTCCATGCGCAGGGCGGCACGACACTTTCGCTGGACGAAGCCATCGGCCTCGCCAAGCGCAACAATCCGAGTTACCTGCAGCTCGTCAACAGCCGCACGCGCGCCGACGCGAACCTGCGCGCCGCCTACGGGAGCTTGATGCCGTCGGCCAGCACCAACATTGGGACTGGCTACCGGCAGGGCAAACAGGAAATCGTCAGCGGTGTGTCGTTCGGCTCCACCAGCGACATTCTCTCGTCAAGCTGGGGGCTGAACGTCAGCTACAACTTCAGCGCCCGCACGCTCACCAACCTGCGATCGGCCCGTGCCGCGATCGACGTGGCCAACGCCGACATCGCCAACGCCGACCAGCAGCTGCGGTCCGTGGTGGTGCAAGAATACGTGGCCGTCCTCCAGCGTCAGGCGCAGTCCGCGTTGCAAGACACCCTCGTGGTGTTCAACCAGCTCCAACTCGACCTCGCCAAGGCAAAGGCCGGGGCTGGTACGGCCACGTCCCTCGACGTCATCCGCGCCGAAGTCGCGCTCGGCACGCAGCAGGTCGCCGCGCTGCGCGCGCACAACGACGAGGCCGTGGAACGGCTGCGCCTCTACCAGCAGCTCGGCGTTCCAGCCGTCGACAACATCAAGCTCAACTCCACGCTCCCTATCACTGAGCCCAGCGGCGACCTCGCCCAGCTGCTCGGGATGGCGCAGAAGACGAATGCCTCGCTCGTCTCGCTCCGCCAACGGCAGATCATGGTGGACCAGAGCTTTCGTGCCGCCCAGGGGGGCTACCTCCCCACCTTCTTCGCATCGGCCGGACTGGGCGGATCGCAGCAGAAGTACACGGACGTCAACTCGTTGCTCAGTCAGGGCACGGCGCAGGCCGCCTCGGCCAAGTCATCTTGCTTTACCCAAGACTCGCTGCGCCGCGGCGCCGGGCTGTCGGGGATTGCCTCGTGCGGTGCGATCAGCTTCAGCGCCGCGCAGGCCGATGCCGTCCGGTCGAGCAACAGTCAGTGGCCGTTCAGCTTCAACTCGAACCCCCTCACGCTGTCGTTCGGCGTGTCGCTCAACCTGTTTGACGGATTTAACCGGGAGCGGACGCTGCAGTCGGCAGCCGCCGACCAGTCCGACGCCCGCTACAATATTCGCGCGCAAGAACTCAAATTAACTGCGGACGTGTCACAGGCCTTCAGTACGCTGAGCGCCGACTTTCGCGTCCTCAAACTGCAGGATAAGAACTCCACCGCCGCGCGTCAGGCACTCCAGCTGGCTCAGGAGCGCTACCGGGTCGGGTTGAACAGCTTGGTGGATCTGCAGCAGGCCCGCGCCGACTTTGATCGTGCGGAAACGGATCGGATCAACTCGATCTTCGAATACCATCGCGCGTTTGCAGCGCTGGAAAGCGCTGTCGGCCGCCCTCTTCGCTAACTCGGACCATTTATGAACAAGACCACCAAGTACATCATCGCCGGCGTCGTCGTTGTGGCGGCCGCGGGCGCCGCGTACGGCGCGTCCCAGAAGAACAAAAACAAACCGACCGAAGTGCGTATCGAGGCCGTCGAGAATCGCGATCTCGTGGCATCCGTCACCGCCAGCGGTCAGGTCCGCCCCCATACCAAGGTCGACCTCTCCTCCGAAGTCACGGGAAAGATCGTGAAGCTCGAAGTCAAGGAAGGCGATTACGTCACCAAGGGGCAGTTCCTGCTCGAGCTCGACGCGCAGCAGTACGACGCCGCCGTGCAGCGCGCTGAAGCCGGACTAGCGAACGCCAAGGCCTCGGGGGCCCAGAGCACCGCGAGCCTGACGCAGGCGCAGAGCAACTATCGCCGGCAGATGGAGATCCGAAAGAGCAATCCGAACCTGGTCTCGGAAGACCAACTCGAGCAGCTCAAAACCGCGGTCGAGGTGAACACCGCGCTCGCCGACGCTGCCAAGCACAACGTCGAGCAGGCCGAAGCCGGCGTGAAGGACTCAAAAGTCGCCTTGGCCAAAACCAAGATCTACGCCCCGATGAGCGGTCGCGTGACGCGGCTTATCGTCCAGAACGGCGAAACGGCCATCATGGGCACGCTCAACAAGGACGCCGCGACCCTGCTCACGATCAGCGACATGACGGTCCTCGAGACCAAGGTCAAGGTCGACGAAACCGACGTCAGCCGCATCGCCCTCGGCGACTCGGCCATCATCCAGCTCGACGCCTTCGCCGACACGACGTTCTTAGGCAAGGTCGTGGAGATCTCGAATAGCTCGGTCAAAGCCGCATCGGCCGGCTCGAGTGACCAGGCGATCGACTACGAGGTCACCATTCGCCTGCTCAACCCGCCCAAGGACACGAAGCCGGACTTCTCGGCGACCGCCAAGATCATCACCAGCAGCCGCAAGCAGGTGCTCTCGATCCCGATCATTGCCCTGACCGTGCGCGAGAACGAGGCGTTGATCAATAAGGACACCGCCGGTATGCCCTCGGCCAAGGCCCCGACGAAGCAGATCGGCAAGAAGGACGTGGAGGGAGTGTTTGTGGTCGGCCTAGACAACAAAGTGACGTTCCATCCCGTAAAGATAGGTATCGCAGGGGAAAAGCACTTCGAGGTTATCTCCGGCCTGAAGTTGGGCGACAAGATCGTCGGTGGCACTTATCAGGCGATCCGCGAATTAAAGGACGGCACCATCGTGCGCGAAACGAAGCCCATGACTGACGCGAAGACGGAGAAGAAGAAGCCGTGACCAACCACCTTGAAGAAGTCCCAATGACCACGACCGCCGAACGTCAGGCGGTGCTGACGGCCACCAACACGGCGCCGGACAAAGACTGGGTCATTGTCACCCGCGGAGTGTGCCGCGAATACGACATGGGCGGCGAGATTGTGCGCGCCCTCCGTGGCGTCGACCTCGCCATCCGCCGGAACGAGTACGTGGCCATCATGGGCCCGTCCGGATCGGGCAAGTCGACGCTGATGAACACCATCGGCTGCCTCGATACCCCGAACTCCGGCGAGTACTGGCTCAACGGCCAGAAAGCCTCCGAAATGAAGGACGACCAGCTCGCGCGCGTGCGGAACAAGGAGATCGGGTTCGTCTTCCAGACGTTCAACCTGCTCCCCCGTGCTACCGCACTCGCCAACGTTGAACTCCCGTTGGTGTACGCCGGCGTCCCGAGCGCCGAACGCCACGCGCGTGCCAAGGAAGCCCTTGAGCGCGTGCAGCTCGACAAGCGGATGAGCCACCGCCCCAACGAGCTCTCCGGCGGTCAGCGTCAGCGCGTCGCGATTGCCCGTGCCCTCGTAAACCGCCCCTCGATCCTGCTGGCTGACGAACCGACCGGCAACCTCGACTCCACGACGTCGGAAGAGATCATGCGAGTATTCGAGGAGCTGGCCAGTCAGGGACAGACCGTCATCATGGTGACGCACGAACCGGACATCGCCGCACATGCGCGTCGTGTCATCGTGCTCCGTGACGGCGTGGTCGCCAGTGACGACCGCCGCGAGAACTTCACGGCCAAGCTGGGTCTCTAAGCAGACACGCCGCACCGCAGGCCAGAAACCGTTGGTCGGCGGGTGAGGCTCGGAACACGTTCCGGCCCTCACCCGTTGCTCTCTCGCCCCCCGAGTTCATGAAGTTCTTCGAAGCAGTCCGGCTCGCATTCGACACCATTCGCGTGCAGAAGCTCAAAAGCTTCTTCACCGCCCTGGGCGTCTGCATTGGCGTGATGTTTCTCATCACCGTCGTGTCGATCGTCGAGGGCATGGGCAAATACATGGAGAACGAGCTGGTGGGCAAGCTCATCGCCATCAACTCCTTCGAACTCCGGCACCGCC
>Ga0114969_10001069_pt1 | contig 23328 bp, 19 predicted proteins | sample M_130807_MF_Meta_FD_87316 | JGI IMG/M metagenome (GOLD analysis project Ga0114969, IMG submission 87316) | Freshwater microbial communities from Lake Montjoie, Canada to study carbon cycling - M_130807_MF_MetaG | ecosystem: Environmental > Aquatic > Freshwater > Lake | place: Lake Montjoie...
ACAACGCTTGCTGCTATTTCACCATGGACTGGATATACCGTTTCAAGAAATTTCAATCTTCAACCAGATACAATGATGAGTGCAATAGGACAAGTTGCTGGACCGTTTAATATAAATGGTGCTCATTTCGACATGGGTGTAATTAATGTAACCACTTATTTAAACAATGTAGAAAAATGGCGAGTAACAAATAATACAGGCATTGCACATCCATTTCATATCCATGATATGCATTTTTATTTACTCAATGTGAATGGGGGGTCTGTGCCAAATTATGAAAGAGGAAAAAAAGATGTTGTTCTTGTGTTGCCAAATCAATATGTAGAATTCATAACTAAATTTGAAAATTTTGCAAATGATAGTGTTCCATATATGTATCATTGTCATTTATTACACCACGAAGATGATGGCATGATGGGAAGTTTTAGAGTACTTGACACCACTTCAACAGGAATAAAACAATTAAATTTTAACAATCTTGTTATTTACCCAAATCCGGCTCAAAACGAATTGCACATTAAACTAGAATCATCAATTCAAACTTATGAAATTTCAGTTTTAAATGTTTTAGGAGAATCGATTCCTCTTATTAAAACGAGAAATACAAATGAAATCGTATTAAATATTTCCTCTTTTAAAAATGGAATCTACGTTCTTCAGATAAAAACAAATAACCAAATATCCTTTACTAAATTTATCAAACAATAATATAAATTCTCTCTAAAAAGATGAAAAAATCAATCCTCCTAATTGTAAGTGCTGCTTCTTTAATTTTAGCATCATGCAATAATTCGTCAAAAAATAGCGAAAAAAATACTGATGTTGATTCTACCAAATCACAAAGTACAATAACAGCACAAAGTTTTAATATTGATACAACAAAATTAAAATCAGGAGATACATTTTATCAATGCGAGATGAATCCAGAAGTATTATCTGACAAACCAGGATCATGTCCTACTTGTGGAATGGATTTATCGGAAATTAAAAAAAAATAATCATAGTATAAATAGTATGGTTAGATCAGATACTAAAGAACATTGGGAAAAAGTTTTTACTACTAAAACAGAAGAACAAGTTAGTTGGTTCCAACCATATCCTGAAACTTCGGTTGGGTTTTTAAAATTATTTAATCTTCCTTTTAATGCAAATATTATAGATGTTGGAGGCGGGGATAGCCATTTTATTGATGCATTAATAGAAATGGGATATCAAAATATTTATTTGCTTGATATTTCTGCAAATGCTATTGAAAGGGTAAAGCAACGATTAGGTAAAAATGCTGAAAAAGTTAACTATATTGTTTCGAACATAACCGATTTTAAACCTAATGTAAAATTTGATTTCTGGCATGATCGAGCTGCCTTTCACTTTTTAACAAACGAAGAACAGGTAAATAAATATGTTGCTATTGCGGAGGATGCAATAGTTCCAACTGGTCATTTAATACTTGGAACCTTCTCTGAAAGCGGCCCAACAAAATGCAGTGGACTAGAGATTAAGCAATACAATCAAGCAAGTATGTCGAAACGCTTTGAAAATTCCTTTGAAAGAATTAAGTGCATTGAAGAAATCCATACCACACCGTTTAATACCACACAAAATTTTCTATTTTGTAGTTTTAAACGAAAAATGTTGTAATTTTCGGCTTTTAATACATCGAAAAAAATATTTTATACTATTTTAATATTGTTTTTATGGTAACTCAATCAAACCAAAATATTCCGGTGGCAATCGACAAAAGATCGAAACTCTCTAAAAAGGAATTTATAAATGAATATGTGAAACCTGGAATTCCCGTAGTTGTTACCGATGCTGCAAAAGATTGGAAGGCTATGGGTAAATTTACCCCCCAATTTTTTAAAGAAACATATGGTGAAAAAATTAAAAAAGTTAAAGGAATTGACTACAAGATAAGCGACTATATTGATTTAATGTTAAAATCAACACCTGAGAATCCATCTCCGTATCCATTTAATCTTAATGTAGAGAAGTATTTTCCCGAATTAATGAGTGATATTATGCCTCATTTACTTTATGGGAAAATAGATCGTATTAGTCATCCTTTATTGCCTAAATTTATGCTTAAAGGCACTGAGCCTTATGAATTATTTTTTGGTGGTAATGGCTCATTTTTCCCTATATTACATATTGATGCTCTTTTCCTCCACACACAAATTACACAAGTATATGGGAGCAAAGAATTTATTCTTTATGGGAAAGAACAAACACAATACATGTACCCTCGATCCGACAACAATAAATTATCAGAAGTAAATATTTTTAATCCGGATTATGAAAAACACCCGCTCTTTAAAAAAGCAAAAGCATTAACGGTAACGGTAAATGAAGGTGAAACTATTTTCTTTCCAACCGGATTTTGGCATGCAACCCAAATTCATGAGCCCTGTATTTCATTAGGTAGAATCCAATTAAACTCCACCAATTGGAATGATTTTGTATCGGATAATAATATATTGTGGAAAAAATATAATCCTAAAATTGCCCCTATTATGAATATATACGCGAAGAAATTAGGCGGGGTTATGAACTTACAAGAACGTTTCATATAAGTTATCTTTAAAATAATACAATTTCCTTAAAAAACAAAATTTAAATAATTAAACTTCGCCATTATTTCTATGCAATTTATCAAGAAAGCAATCAAACAAATTTTAGGGTTAACACCTCAATCAAAAATAGTTCCCATTAAAAAAGTTGTACATGTTGGCTCCAAAACACATGGTTACTATATACCTGAAAATTTTATTACTGCATCCTCTGTTTGTTATTTAGTAGGTGCTGGCGAGGACATTTCTTTTGATACAGAATTAGTTGTAAATTTTGGATGCAAAGTGATTATTTTAGATCCTGCCCCAGAAGGGATCAACCATTTTAATCTATTAAAAAGCAAGGTTGAAAACAATGAAACTCTTTCTGTAGGTTATAAAACAAATCCATTTTTTTACAGGATAAATAAAGAACAATTACAAACAATAACCTACATAGAAAAAGGCGTTTGGAATGCTGATACGATCATTAATTTTTACGAACCAACAATGGATAATTACGCGTCTCATTCTATTGAATTATTTCAAGAATCAGGTAAATTTATTGAAGTTCCCGTTGATCGAATTTCTAACATTATGAAGAGTAATGGCCACCAATCAATAGATTTATTGAAACTAGAAATTGAAGGTGCAGAATACAAGGTTATTGAAACAATTGTAGAAGACAAATTAGACATTAAAGCGATCTTAGTAGAATATGATGAGGTATATCATTCGAAAGGATTTCCCTATTTATTTAGAATAAAAAAATCAAAAGATTTATTATTAAATAATGGATATAAGTTAGTTCATTCTACCAATGAATTTAAATGTCTGTTTGTAAAGAATGAAGTTTATAATAAGTTTAAAAAATAAATTTCAAGCTAAACCACCGTTCACATTTTCGTCAACAAGTTTTATTTGAACTATCCTGCCCAACCATCTCTGTCTAAGCTTCGATAATGAATTGCCTCGGCTAAATGTTCTGTTTTAATATCTGTTGATTCGGCTAAATCAGCAATTGTTCGTGATACTTTTAGAATTCGATCATATGCTCTAGCGGATAATCCCAATCGATCCATTGCTGTTTTTAGAAGTTGGGAGCTATCCTCCGAAAGCTTGCAATAAACATGTAACATCCGTGTAGTCATTTGTGCATTACAAAATATTTCAGGGTTCTCAATAAATCGTAACTCTTGTATTGCTCGTGCTTTTACAACACGCTCACGTATAGAAGCGCTCTTTTCTGATTTTCGTTCTTTCGATAATTCACTAAATGGAACTGGAACTACTTCTACATGCAAATCAATTCTATCTAATAATGGTCCAGAAATTTTATTGAGATATTTTTGTACAACACCAGGAACACAAACACAATCCTTATCGGGATGATTGTAATATCCACAGGGGCATGGATTCATACTTGCCACCAACATAAAACTTGCAGGATATTCAACAGCGAATCGAGCTCTTGAAATAGTAACTTTTCTGTCTTCTAACGGTTGACGCATCACCTCCAGTACTGTTCGTTTAAATTCTGGCAACTCATCTAAAAATAAAACGCCATTATGTGCTAATGAAATTTCTCCTGGCTGAGGAATCCCTCCTCCACCGACCAATGCAACATCAGAAATGGTATGATGAGGTGATCGAAACGGACGAACAGTTATTAAGCCATGACCTCGATTTATTTTTCCTGCTACTGAATGGATTTTTGTAGTCGATAATGCTTCTTCAATAGTTAGCGGAGGTAAAATAGTAGGCAATCGTTTAGCAAGCATTGTTTTTCCAGCTCCCGGTGGTCCGATTAAAATTACATTATGGCCACCAGAAGCAGCAATCTCTAATGATCGTTTAATGTTTTCCTGTCCTTTCACATCTGAAAAATCATATTCACCTTCAATAGCCGAAAATGCAAACGCCTCGCGAATATCCACATAAGTCACTTCGACTTTTATTTTACCATCAAAAAAATCGACCACTTCTTGTAATGTTTCCATTCCGTAAACTTCCAACCCTTCAACAACAGCCGCCTCTTTAGCGTTAGCTTTTGGAAGAACAAAACCCTTAAAGCCATCTACCTTCGCTTGAATAGCAATAGGCAATGCTCCTTTAATTGGATGTAAAGTGCCATCCAGCGACAATTCGCCCATAATTAAATACTCACTAAAATCCTTGCATTTTAATTGATCGGAAGCACCGAGAATACAAATTGCTATTGGCAAATCATAGGCGGATCCTTCCTTACGAATATCAGCAGGAGCGAGGTTGATAACCATCCTTCTTCCAGGCCATCTGAAATTATTTACTTTAATGGCTGCTTCAACGCGTTGTTGGCTTTCTTTAACTGCATTATCTGGTAGGCCCGACATCATAGTCATAACTTTTCCTTTTCCTGTATGGACTTCGATAGTTACAGTGGTTGCATCTACTCCTATTACGGCACTGCCGTAGGCTTTCATTAACATATTCAAAATTTTTAACGGGAGCATAAAAAACTACCCTTAGTGAACTGCAAAAGTACAATAAATTTTATATTCTGAAATTATACTCGCAAAATGCTAAAGCTTTAATAATTTCGCGGAGTGATTTGGCAAAAAGAAATTATTACTTTATCAGACAATCAACTGTTTCATATATCTGAAATAGTGGCTTCATGCACCCAATATTTTGATAGATATTCTTTGCTTGATAGTCACGACTATCCTAAAAATTCGCATACGAATGGATCTAATTGCTACCGTTTATTAGCCGGATTTGGTAAACAATTTGAAGTAACACCTATAGAAAATTCGCTAATTGAATTTCAACAATTTTTAGATTTCCATAAAGCAAATTGGTATTTTGGACATTTGAATTATGACTTAAAAAATAATATTGAATGCCGATTAACATCAAACCATGATGATATAATTGGATTTCCTGAGCTCAGTTTTTTTATTCCAGAAATTGTAATCGCTGTGCAAAACGATGTTGTTAATTTATGGTTTACAGATAAAACAAAAGCAACTGCTGAGAACATTAAGTTACATATTAGCACAATTATTTTAACTCAAGCGGAATCTGCTGAAATTATATCCAATAAGTCAAATTTTATAACTCCCAATAAGCAAGAGTATCTTAAAGCAATTGAAAGCATAAAATATCATTTACATCTAGGTGATATCTATGAACTAAATTATTGTGTTGCTTTTGTTGCAAATAATATTTCCATTTCTCCACTTAAAATATGGAATGAACTATCATTGACATCTCCAGCGCCTCTTTCTTGCTTTTATAAATTAAATGACTGTTTGTTAATGAGCGCCAGTCCTGAGAGGTTTATTCGTAAAGAAAATAAAAAAATAATTAGCCAGCCTATTAAAGGTACTGCTCGTAGATCCATTGATAAAAAAAAAGATTCAGAATTAAAGGAAGATTTGATTAGCAATGAAAAAGAACGTGCAGAAAATGTAATGATTGTTGATCTTGTTAGAAACGACTTAAGTCATATTGCAAAAAAAGGGAGTGTAACAGTTGAAGAATTATTTGGTATTTATGAGTTCCCTCAAGTGTATCAATTAATTTCAACAATTTCTGCTGAAATAAAAAATGAAATGTCGTTTACAGGTATTCTTAAAGCATTATTTCCAATGGGATCAATGACCGGCGCACCAAAGATTTCTGCAATGCAATTCATTGAACAATTCGAAACATTTAAACGTGGTTTATTTTCTGGTGCTATTGGATACATCAATCCAGAAAATGATTTTGATTTTAATGTAGTTATAAGAAGTATCTTCTACAATGAAAAAACTAAAACGGTTATGATTCCTGCAGGGAGTGCAATTACAGATAAGAGCGATCCAGAAGGCGAGTATGAGGAGTGTTTATTGAAAGCGAAAGCACTATTGGAAAGAATTAGGAATTAGGAATTAGGAATTAGGAATTAGGAATTAGGAATTAGGAATTAGGAATTAGGAATTAGGAATTAGGAAAGATTGTGCCAATCTTAAAAGGATTTAAAAATTATCAATGTCGTTAGTTAAAAAAGTACATCAGCATATTCAGCAGCTTCGTCTTATTAAAGATGAGGATCGTTTGTTGCTTGCTGTTAGCGGGGGATTGGATTCTATTTTGTTGTTGGAAATATTGCATCAATTAAAATTTAATATTACGGTTGCTCATTGCAACTTTAATTTACGTGGAGTTGAGTCGGATGAAGATGCTTTATTTGTAGAAGAATATTGCAATAATTTAAAAATTCCTATTTATCAACGCATCTTTTCTACTGAAAAAAATGCAATAGAAAATAAAATTTCTATTCAAATGGCTGCACGTGACTTACGTTATGCATGGTTTGAAGAGCTGTGCAAAACACATGGCTATTCAAGTATCGTAACAGCACATCATGCAAATGATCATGCAGAAACAATTTTATTAAATTTAATTAGAGGTACTGGCTTAGCAGGATTAAAAGGAATCTCCGAAAGGAACGGAAATATTATTCGTCCGCTTTTGCCTTTTACTCGAAAAGAATTAGATCATTACGCATTAACAAATAATTTAAAGTGGCGAGAAGATAGCAGTAATCAAAGCAGAGATTATCAACGTAATCTTATTCGCTTAGAAGTAATGCCAATCTTAAAACAAATTAATCCATCATTAGAAAACACATTAAGTAATTTCAGTAAAGTAATTTTAGAAAGTAATTTTATTTTAGAAGAATATATTGATCAAAAACTTAGCGGACTAAAAAGTGAAAATTCGAATTCAATTATTTTGAAAACGGAAACTATTTGTGATCATCCTTCGCTCCATACTTTACTTCATCACTTTTTTACTAATTACGGATTTAATCCGGATGTTATTGGCACAATTTCGATGGCTGTTAAAGAAATGCGTTCAGGAAAAATCTTCTTTTCGAAAAAATATCGAGCGCTTGTTGACCGAAATCAGATAATTATTACATCTTTACAGAACGTGAACGAAGAACCTGAAATAATTATTGAAGAAGGGAATACAGTTATCTCTCTGCCAAATGGCTTGCTTCGCATGCAATTGATGCAGCCCGACCTAGATAAAATGATTCACAACAAGGATAATATGACCGCCTTTTTAGATGCTGGAATGTTAAATTATCCGCTTCTTTGTCGGAAATGGATTCAAGGTGATTATTTTTACCCTCTAGGAATGGAACATCGTCAAAAATTAAGTGATTTTTTTATCGATCATAAAGTACCTTTGTCAACCAAAGAAGTAAGTTGGGTATTGATGGCTGGAGAAGAAATAGCTTGGGTTATTGGACAACGCATTGATCAACGTTATCGCCTAACAGGAAAAACTGAACTAGTACTTGCTTTAGATTGGAGACCACATGGAACAGACAACGCGTTTTAAAGAAAATCAATTTCTAGGATTCAACTCCTATTCCCTTGCATTCCGATTGTTGTTGGCGATGTTTTGTTTCGTTGCCTTCTTTTATTCAGAAGATAGAATGCAAAATGCGGATTTATTATTTGTCATCGGTATTTTCATTCTTTTATTAAGCGTTGTACTCCTATTTGTTAAGTATCTGAGCATTATCGTTGATAACGAAACCTTAACCTTAAAAGGGATGTGGAAATATCAACGGGTAGAAATACCTCTTAAGGATATTCGTTCAGTTGAAAAAACTATTTACAACCGATACCATCTAAATTATCCTGCTTTTAAGGTTAATGACTCTAAAAGGGTGAAGTTTTATACCAACGGACGAGATGCTGTTAAAATTTTGCTTCAGAATGGCAATGAGATGCTGATTGGAACTGGAAGAGCCGATGAATTATTTCGCATTTTAAACGAATCAAAAAAATAGCTGATGCTGGATTGATTTTCCTATTTTTGCGACCCGAACATTTTAAATTTCGCATACTATGGAAAGAGGACCAATATCCCAATTTATTGAAAAACATTACCTTCACTTTAATGCAGCTGCATTGGTGGATGCGGCTAAAGGCTACGAAAAACATCTACTTGAAGGCGGTAAAATGATGGTGACATTAGCTGGAGCGATGAGCACGGCCGAGTTAGGAATTTCCTTTGCCGAGATGATACGACAAGGAAAAGTGGATATTATTTCCTGCACAGGTGCTAATCTTGAAGAAGATATCATGAACCTAGTTGCCCATTCTCACTATAAAAGAGTTCCTAATTACCGTGATTTGAGTCCGCAAGATGAGTGGGATTTGTTGGAAGGAGGCTTTAACCGCGTTACTGATACTTGCATTCCTGAAGAAGAGGCTTTCCGAAGAATTCAAAAGCATATTTTTAAGCAATGGAAACAAGCTGAAGATGCGGGTCAACGTTTTTTACCTCATGAATACATGTATAAAATGTTGCTTTCCAAAGAGATGGAGCAATATTATGAAATAGATCCTAAGAACAGTTGGATGATTGCCGCTGCAGAGCGTAATATTCCGATCATCGTTCCAGGTTGGGAAGATTCAACAATGGGAAATATTTTTGCTTCTTATTGTATCAAAGGGGAGCTTAAGCCTTCAACCATGAAAAGCGGAATCGAGTATATGATGTGGCTTTCTGATTGGTATATTCAAAATTCAGAGGGAAAAGGGGTTGGATTCTTCCAAATTGGTGGTGGTATTGCTGGTGATTTCCCGATTTGTGTTGTGCCAATGCTTTATCAGGATATGGAGATGGAAAAAATTCCTTTTTGGAGTTATTTCTGCCAGATTTCTGATTCTACAACAAGCTACGGATCTTATTCGGGAGCCGTACCAAATGAAAAGATTACTTGGGGAAAATTAGATATTCATACTCCTAAATTCATCATCGAATCGGATGCAAGTATTGTAGCTCCATTGGTGTTTGCTTGGATTTTGAAGATGTAATTTAACTAAAGTGTAGTAGCCATCTTTTAGCATCTTGTTTTAACTTATTTTTACCTTTAAATCATCAACCCATTAGGCGTGTCTGACTGTTTAGTTATTATTCCTACTTACAACGAGAAAGAGAACATCGGCAAAATGTTGCGCACGGTGATTAAACTTCCACATCCATTTCACATTTTAGTTGTTGATGATAATTCACAAGATGGAACCGCAGAAATTGTAAAGGGTTTGCAAATTGAATACCCCGACAGAATTTTTATGGAGCAAAGGGCTGGGAAACTAGGATTAGGAACTGCATATATTCATGGTTTCCGTTGGGGATTGCAAGGAAAATATGAATATATTTTTGAAATGGATGCTGACTTCTCCCACAATCCTGATGATCTTGTTCGGCTTTATAGCGCTTGCGCGGATGGTGGAGCAGATATAAGCATTGGCTCTCGTTACATTACTGGAGTAAACGTAGTGAATTGGCCAATGGGACGCGTAATGATGTCGTATTTTGCATCGATGTATGTTCGCATCATTACAAGAATGACGATTCATGATACCACAGCAGGATTCGTTTGTTACAAAAAAAATGTTTTAGCAACTATCGATTTAGAGAAGATTCGTTTTACAGGATATGCCTTTCAAATTGAAATGAAATTTGCATCTTGGAAATTAAGATTCGTAATAAAAGAAGTTCCAATTATTTTTACTGATCGTAGCGAAGGACAATCAAAGATGAGCGGAGGAATTTTTAAAGAAGCGATTTTTGGAGTGCTAAGTATGAAGATGAAAAGTTGGTATTCATCGTATAAGAAATAATAATTTTTTAAATTAATTTTCACTGAGCGCGTGAAGGATTTTTAATATACCTTAATTTATTTTTTATATTTTCAAACTTGAATGTTGATCAATAAAATTAAGTTTTCGTGTTCCGATTATGTTTGTTCATTTCTTTTTATGCCAACAGAAGTTTTGTGATCTCATGGATATAATTGAAAAACATATTCATAATCCATAAAAAGAAACGAACCAAAGAAAAGGGCACAACCGTAACCAACTATCAATTAAAAAGTGTGCAAATTTCTATCGCTATCAAGTGAAAAATAAATGGCAGTGGCTTCTATTTTCTTCATCGGTTAACCCATTGATAGTTCGCTCTTACGCTTGAACCCAGCCGCACTTCTTACGCTCAAATTTAAGACATAGAAATTTTTTATTGCTACGTAGAAAATATTTTTCTTACTAAACTCAATTTTTGCTGTAATCTAAAATTTATCTCACCTTAATTCTCTTAATCAAAACAAACCCAATCACACCCGATAAAACAGATGCAATTAAGATAGATACTTTTGATAGATCTTGATGTGAAGGATCAGTAAATGCGAGCATAGAAATAAAAATTGACATCGTAAATCCGATTCCTCCTAAAATACCTGCTCCAATTATGTGTTGCCAATTTACAGAGGTTGGTAAAGTCGCCGCCTTTGACTTTACAGCTATCCAACTAAAAAAAGTAATCCCAACAGGTTTTCCAATAAATAATCCACAGATCACGCCTAATGACAATCCTGATGTTAATTTTGACAATATACTTCCATCAATAATAAGGGCTGTATTTGCAATTGCAAAAAGTGGAAGAATAAATAAATTCACAAAACCATGTAGATTATGTTCCAATCGCTCTAAAGGAGACTCACTACTATTTTCCTTTTCACTCTTTGTAACATTAAGCGGAATAAATAAAGCCAATAGAACACCAGCAATTGTTGCATGAATTCCCGATTTCAAAAAACAATACCAAAGTACTAATCCGAATAGTAGGTACAGTACTAGATTTTGATTTCTAAATTTATTTAAAATTGCTAACATTGCAACTGGGATCAATGCAAATAGCAAATAGTTCAATTGCAAATCATGCGTGTAAAAAAATGCAATCACAAGGACTGCACCTAAGTCATCAATGATTGCAAGTGCTGTTAAAAATATTTTTAAACCTATTGGCACACGACTACCTAACATTATAAGAATAGCTAAGGCGAACGCAATATCCGTTGCCATTGGAACCCCCCAGCCGTGAGAAGTCTCTGTTCCATTATTTAATAATAGATAAATCAATGCAGGGATAAGCATTCCTCCTATTGCAGCAATTAATGGGAGCATGGCTTTTGAACGGCTAGATAATTCCCCAACAAGCAACTCACGTTTAATTTCTAATCCCACCAATAAAAAAAATAAGGCCATCAATCCATCATTTATCCAATGACCAATTGTTTCATTAAGATGAATTACTCCAAATTCAAACCCTAGATGTTTGCCAAATAAATTTATGTAGGAACTACCAAAACTGCTATTTGCTATTAACAAAGAAACAATTGTAACAGTAATTAAAATAACTCCACCTGAAAAAAGGTATTTTAAAAATTTCTGAATTCCTGGGGTGATATTTTTCATGTATGTTTTATCGCGAATTCAAAAATAGTTAAAAAAGATTATGTATTTAAATTATACAAAAGGAATTAAACTTTACCGAAAAAATTATGTGGTCAAAATATTTAATTATCTTTTTTGCTTCTGTTCTTTTAGATATTATTCCTTTGCCATTAACTTAAGCGTTTGTGGTTATGATTTTTCTTCAAATTTATTTTAAACTATGCGATTAATTTTCAAAAAAAGTTCACGGCTACTTTGTTAATTATAAAAAACTATCTGAACAAAACTATAAATCAAAAGGTTCTATAACCCTTTAAAAAAAAATCATAAACTTATTGAGTAGCCGATAACATTATCCTTAAAACAACATTAATACCAATCGCTATCCCAAAATTAGCCCAAACTTTACTTTGTTTACTTTTTTTCGCTCTGTGTGTATATCCTGCAAAATACGCTGGATTTTTCATCAATTCTTGCTTTGGAAAACCAAGATGTGAAGCATTAGGATTTGTAGAAGAACATGCAATTGCAGGAACTATACCAGCAAGCGGAACAAATAAAGTTGTAATAAACGTAAAAGTGGCAGCTGCCTTGTATCCACGATAAAATTTTGTTGCGTCTATAGATCCTTGCATGTAGCTATCATGTCCTGGCAAAATAGAACTTGTAGAAATTTCATCCCTTTTTTTTGTATCTATCTCCTCCATTTTTGAATCTGTAAAAATATCCTTCGCTCCATTTTCATAAGATATAGAAGACGCATCAGATTTCAATATCGTATAAGTCGGCCCTTCAGGATTATCAAATCTTTTATATTTTATTTCGGTGGGTGTTATTTCAGTAATCTTAGCTTGTATTTCACCAGAAGATTTCATTGAGATTATGTCTTGTGAAAAACAAAAATTAATGCTAAAAAAAATAATTACGAATGATAATAATAATTTCTTCATAGGGGAAATTGTTTTATAAAAACTTTTCTCCTTTTTGCAATTTCACATCTGTAACAAATTGTCTAATTTGTTGTTCATCTGTTTTACGACAAACCAATAAAATATGATCCGATTCCACAACAATATAATCATCGAGTCCTTGTAATACAACGAGTTTGTCTTTTGGAACATTAACAATACAGTTGTAAGTATCATAAGTCATTACCTGTTTTCCAACAATTGCATTATGATGCTCATCATGTCGCACATGTTCATAAAGTGAGCCGTAAGTACCTAGATCACTCCATCCAAATTCAGAACTCATCACAGAAACATTCTTTGCTTTTTCCATCACTGCAAAGTCGATAGAAATATTTGTACATTGTTCGTATGCTTTTTTTATAAATTCTACTTCACCATCGGTATCATAAAAATTTACACCATCACTGAAGATTGCATCCATCTCTGACAGATGTTCTTTCATCGCCTTTAAAATTGATTGAACATTCCAGATAAATATTCCTGCATTCCACAAAAACTCTCCAGTTTGGAGAAAGAATTGTGCCATCTCTAAGTCAGGCTTTTCAGTAAATGTTTTTACCTTCGAAATTTTATTAGAAATTTCAGTCTTATCATCAATAAACTGAATATATCCATAACCAGTATCAGGACGACTAGGCTTTATTCCAAGCGTTAATAATGCATCTTTATCTTTTGTGAATTCGAAACATTTTAAAATTGCTTCTACAAATGCATCTTCCTTTAAAATCACATGATCAGAAGGCGCGACAACCATATTCGCATTCGGATTGCGTTTAAGGATTTTCTGCGCTGCGTAGGCAATGCATGGAGCTGTATTTCTGCGTAAAGGCTCTGCCAATACTTGATCTGGCTTTATATCTGGCAATTGCTCCAATACTAATTTAACATAATCAGCATTCGTAACAATGATAATATTTTCTTTCGGGCAAATTTTTAAAAAGCGTTCATACGTTTGTTGTATCAATGTTTTTCCTGTTCCAAGAATATCAAGAAACTGCTTAGGACGCGCATTACGACTCATCGGCCAAAAACGGCTACCAATACCGCCTGCCATAATCACACAATAATTATTTTTCATATAGAAAATTTAATTGGGATGTTTAAAATTTGTATTTTTTTGCTTCAACAATATCATTGCAAATTTAATTAACAATGATTAAAATAAATACTTGTCATTACTGAAGTACCGATAATGCATCACGAAGCTTCGAAATCATTTCAGGAATTTGTTCCTTTTTACATGTTCCTACTGACAAACGATACCAAGTTGATTCTTTTGACGCTCCAAATGCTGAGAAAGGTACAATTGCCATTTTTGCTTCGCCTAAAATATATGCTGTAATATCTTCAGTTGTTTCAATAATTTTACCAGAAGCGGTTTTCTTTCCTTTAATATCAAACTGAATGGTCAAGTAAATTGCTGCCATGGGCTTAATACAACGAACTGCAAATCCTTCATTACGTAAGGCTTCGAACCCATTATAAATCGCTCTTAATCGATATTCAATTTCCTTTCGAAAATCAACCATGTAAGAATCTAATGATTGATGATCATTCATGAATCTTGCAGAAGCAATTTGCTCTGCCTTGGGTGCCCAAGCGCCAATATGCGACAAAATTGATTTCATTTTATCAATAACATTCGCTGGCCCAAACGACCATCCAACACGAATTCCTGTTGCAGCAAAAGCTTTCGATAATCCATCAACAAAAATAGTATACGGTCTTAACTCAGGACATAAAGTTACAGGATCAAAATGTTCAATATCGCCATAGGTTAATGCGCTGTAAATTTGATCATACATCACATACAATGGCTTTTCACCAGGGCTACGTCGCATATTTTCTTCTAATACTAAATCACAAATTTCTTGTAATTGATTTTTAGAAAATACTGTTCCAGTTGGATTTTGTGGTGAACAAAGTGCAAGAAGTTTTGCTTCTTTTATAAATGGAAGAATTGCAGCTGCAGTAATCATGAAATTATCTTCAGGAAATGCTTCTACTTGTAATCCTTCAGCGCGAAACAAATGACAATAATGATTATTGTTCCATGATGGAACAGCATAAATTACTTTATCACCGGGATCAAGTAATGTTGCATAAATACCATAAATAAGTGGACGTGCTCCGCCAGCAATTAATACCTCATCTGAAGAGTAATCTAATTTTTGATTTCTTGAAACATATTCAACTACCGCTTTTCGCAAATCCAACATTCCGTTTGCAACAGGATAATTAGTATGGCCTTCTTCGTAAGCCTTTATAATTTCGTCGCGCAACTTATCCGGAATTGGAAAAATGGCTGAATCAAAATCCCCAATCGTAAGATTGGAAATTTTCTCACCTTGTTTAATGCGTTCGTTAACTTCATTCGCTAGTTTTATGATTTCAGAACCAATTAAATGCTCTGCCATCTGCGACACAAGAAAAACGGATTTTTGCTTAAGAGTAGTGCTAGACATTTGAATATTAATATTGCTGCAAACGTACACAAAAGATGAGAGTTTTTAACCTGATTTTACGTGTAAAAAATGTTTAAAGATATTTACTTAATTTTTCAAAATAGCTAATCCTTAACGAGTTAAGGCTAAACCATGAAATTGATTGTTGTTACTTATCAAAAATAGGGTGATTTGCTTGCCTAGAGTACCTATTTTTGCCCTTCATATGATAAAAATTTCATCTCTTTTAAAACGGGGTTTCCCATTTTCGATTACTCTGACCATAATCTTATTAATTACAATTAAAGGATTCGTAGTTGCCCAGGGAACGGGCGATGTTGTACCTGATAGCTTATTAAAAGAACGGCTTACTAGAGCAGTTCAGACTTGGAAGCTAGGAAAACCACTGCAGGCTTACCAAACACTTGATAGTATAACCTCACAACAACTAACTTTAGAAAATGCCTCAAGTAAAGTAAAAGCCGCAATTTGGACTGCCACCTATCTTCAAGAACAGAAAAAACTAAAACCTGCTGTAAAATTTCTTGATTCAGCATTTACATGGGCATCCCAATATGCACGCGGAGAAGAACTGAAAAGAAGTTATGAAGCTTATGCGAATTGGCATATTGCAAATGGAAATATAAAATCTGCTTTAGCAGCTCAAAACAAAGCAATTGAAATAAAAGACAGTTTAACACAGCTGAATTATCAATCTTCGTTAGATTCTTTAAATAAATTAAATGCCGATTTAAAATCCTCGATTGCGAAGCAGTCAGCTCCTTCAAAAAATGAAGTTATTGAGCCATCAACTTCATCGAATCATACTACAATATGGATTATGGGCGTAAGTATTTTTGCTTTACTAATACTAGTTTTTTTATTAAATGGTAAAGTACAACGATTAAATTCGGCACCTATTATTCAACATGTAAAAAATGAAAATTCTGCAAAAATTGCTGTTGATAAAAAAGAAATTAAGTTAGCAGAAAAAGTTATAATTCCTGTTGAAGAAATAGTTGTCGAAAAAGTTTCAAGAAAAAAAGGAAATAATAATGCAGATAAAGTTTCAGCAGCGATTGCAAAAGATACGAATGCATTGAAATTAAAATTATCGACTGTTGAATTAATTTTAATTCGTGCTGACATATTTGCTGAAAAAGTTAACGGAGAATCAAAAGTTGCTGGACGTACATTACAAAAATACGTTGACGAGTTTCCATTGATGATGAAAAACTTAGACGATGCTATTGCCAATAACGATGCGGATGCTATTTTAAAATCAACTGTTGAATTTAAAACTGCACTTACAACCTTTGGCATGCTAGCAACTGTAATTTGGATTGACGAAATTGAAGCAGAAGCTCCTGACGCAAAAATCAATAAATTATTGTCGCGTGTTTTTCAGGTTCGAAATCACGTTCGTCGTGCACTTGATGAAGCAAAAGCAATTTTAGAAAAAGTTAGTTTGTAGAATTAAGAATTGCTTTTGTAAAAAATAAAAAATCTGACGCATATATTCGAATATTAATCAGATTTTTTAATAGAAAGCATGAATTATTTTAGTAATTCTAGTATTTTATTTTCTACTGCAGCTGAATTCCAATTCTCTTTGATGTTCGGCATTGCCATAATTTGTTGCATGATGGCTTCTTGTTTTTTTCCTTCACGGAGCGCTTCGCTGTAACGTATTTGCGGACTATAACTCACCATAGTGTATAAAGGAATCCATTTGTCGGGATGTCTTTCGCTGAATGAGGCTTCGATTTTCTTTTGTAATAAAAATGATTCTTGTCCTACCTTATCGCGCATCTCAATAAAATTGTTTAACGCTAATTCAGCAATTGCATCCGCATCGGGTTTACGCAAACGTTCACATTCACTAAAAATTTTATTCCAATCTTCGCCATACTGATCCATCAATTCATTTAACACCACACAATCTTCAAAGCCACAATTCATACCTTGTCCGTAGAAGGGAACAATAGCATGTGCGGCATCCCCAAGCAATAAAACTTTATCAGAAAATCGCCAAGGAAAACAACGAACTGTAACTAATGAAGATGATGGATTATTTGTATAATCTTCTTTTAAAGTTGGCATCATAGGAACTGCATCTGCAAAAACAGTATTGAAAAAATTCATTGTTTTTTCTTCAGTATTTAAAGATTCAAAAGAAGGATCGCCTTTATGAGGAAAGAACAACGTGCAAGTAAAACTTTTATCAAGATTTGGCAACGCTATCATCATATACGATGAACGTGGCCAGATATGTAATGCATTTGGATCCATCGCATATTCACCATTTGCAGTTGGAGGAATATTCAATTCTTTATATCCATGTTCGAGATAATTTTGGGAATATTGGAATTGGTCTGTGCTTAATTGCATCTGTAATCTTCCTGCAGAAAATGCTCCATCAGTAGCAAAAACACGATCAGCTTTAACTTCTGTTTTAACATGTGCATCATCTTCAAAATATGCTGTTGCAGTTTTTAAATCAAGACTAGTACAACGTTGTTGAAAATGAATTTTTACACCATGTTGTTCAGCAATATCCATTAAAACACAATTCAAACCTCCTCTTGAAACAGAGTTAATAGCTTGTCCTTCTTTTCCATAAGCTTGATAGGTTAACTTACCATCAACAGAATGCATCATTCTTCCTTTCATCGGAATTGCAACCTTTCGGATCTCTTGTTCAATACCGATTGCCGCCAACCCTCTCCATCCGCGATCACTTAATGCAAGATTAATTGATCTTCCTGCAGAGATACGATTAGTACGTAAATCAGCACGACGTTCATAAACATTTACTTGATAACCACGTTTAGCAAGGTAAATTGACAAAAGTGAACCTACTAATCCAGAACCTATGATGCTTATTTTTTGCATTGTTGAGTAAATTATTTCATAATTTAAAAGAAGTACAAATTAAACACAAACAAGCTCATATTAAAAATAATTTGAAGAATATTCCATTAAACTGAGGGAAATCATTCCTTATTGAAAATTCATCTGTCCTTACATTTATAACTTGTATTTTCGAGGCATGAAAATTATAGTAAGAATTCTATCGATACTAGTTATTTGTTTTTCAACTTCAAATGCTCAAACCAAAATACTTTTTGATGCTACCAAATCAGAAATGTCGGGGAATGCTGATTGGGTAATTGATGCAAGCACGTTTAATATTGGTTGTAATACCGGACCTTCGATTGCAGGAACAGGAAACGAATCCAATCCTTCGAGATATCCGAGCCCTTCCCAAAGTGGGATTACATCTAGTACGCTTGAAACATATTGGAATGGTGCATTATCTCATTGGGCAATTGATTGTGTAAATCAAGGTTATCAAGTAGAAACACTTCCTTACAACGGACAAATTACTTTTGGAAATTCAATAAACGTACAAGATTTATCGAACTATAAAATTTTTATTATTTGCGAACCAAATATTATTTTTTCCAGTACTGAAAAAACTGCATTATTAAACTTTGTTCAAAGCGGTGGTAGTTTATTTATGATATCCGATCACACATCTTCTGATCGTAATAATGACGGAACAGATTCTCCTCAAATTTGGGATGACTTTATGACAAACAATGGAGCTATAACGAATCCATTTGGTATTTCATTTGATCAATTAAGTTTTTCTGGTGTAAGTAGCAATGTAAAATCAACACCTACAAATCCTATCATTAATGGAATTGCTGGAAACGTAACACAAGTTTTATGGAGTAGCGGAACTTCGATTACAATAGATCCATTAGCGAATAGTTCTGTGAAAGGATTTGTTTGGAAAAGTGGCAGCTTACAAGGCAACCAAAATGTATTAGTAGCAACCGCACTTTATGGTGCAGGTAAAGTTGCAGCCTTTGGCGATAGCTCTCCTCCTGACGATGTAACTGGTGAATCGAACGATGTTTTGTATGATGGCTATATTACAGATGCTGCTGGTAACCATCAAAAAATATTGATGAATTTAACAATATGGTTGGCAAGTTCGTTAACAGGTTTAGATGACAATAATTCTTCTCAAGGAATTACATTTATTACCAACAACGAACAACATAATTTGCATTTAACAATAAGCAAAGCATTAACTACACCATCAACAATTAATATTTATGATATTACAGGACGAATATTGAAAAGTAAAACTTTAAATGTTGGTGAAAAGGAATTTGATTTAAATACATCAAACCTTACGACTGGGATTTATTTTCTTCAAGTTTTATATAACGGAGATATTATCTCTAAAAAAATATATTTGATTAATTAAAAAATTTGTATAAAAATTATATTGTAATAAATGAAACGTCCATTAGTAAACCCAAAATCATCGGATGGAGATCAAGAATTAATAAATCTTATTGAATTTTTTAATGAAACGTTAGGGTTTTGTCCAAATAGTGTGATGACTATGCATATTCGTCCAAGGATTGCTTATGCATTTATAGAGTTGAATAAGGCTGTAATGGAAAACCATGGCAGGGTAACTAGTGCACTTAAAAGATTGATAGGATATGTAAGTAGTAATGTTGCTGGTTGTAGATATTGCCAAGCGCACACTATAAGAGCAGCCGAACGCTATGGTGCAGAATTAGACCAATTAGAAAATATTTGGGAATACAAAACACATCCTTCCTTTTCAGAAGCGGAGCGAGTTGCATTAGACTTTTCGGTTGCAGCCTCAATAATTCCAAATGCTGTTGATGATGCACTTGCAGAAAGAATGCGCACCTATTGGAACGAAGGAGAAATTGTAGAAATACTTGGAGTAATATCTTTATTTGGGTACTTAAACAGATGGAATGACTCAATGGGTACTTCTATTGAACCAGGAGCGATTGAATCAGGAGAAAAATTGTTATCGAAAAAAGGTTGGGTAACAGGAAAGCATAAATACTAGCTAATTTTTTCTTTAATAAATTGCGATCAAAACCAGAAAGTATTTTAACTTTAAATAATCATAATTTATATTAACTACTTTAGTTGATATTCTTGATTTTAAAACACAATCGAATTAGTAGCTTTAATTTTCAGCACTTTCAATCGTGCTTCAATAAAAAAGTACTGCGCGTGATGATGTACTTCCATTTTATTTTTTCTAAAATGACTATTAAGTTGTACTACAATACGTTTAAAGTATGGTTACTTTTTATAAAACTAGATTTCTTAATAAATTTTCTTTTTTTAATTATTTAAACTCATTTAAATCGCCTTTTCCAACAACACACCAAATCTAAAAACATCTTCAAATGAATTATACAAAGGCACCGGGGCAATCCGTATCACTCCGCTACCTCGACCAGTTTGATCTGGTTCGCGCCAATCAGCAATAACACCATTATTGGCTAGTTGATCAAAAATTAATTTTCCATTTTCACTAAACTGTAATGATAATTGACAACCACTTTTTTGTGCTTCAAATGGTGTTAAAATTTGGATTAAATTTTCTTTGTTTTTTTTCTTCAACACATCGCGAATAACAAAAAGTAAATACGAAGTAAGTGCAAAACTTTTTTCTGTTAAACGATTTATTCCTGCTTCATCAAACAACTCTAATGATGCTCGTAAAGCTGCCATGGGTAAAATTGGCGCATTACTTAATTGCCAACTATCTGCAGTAGCAACTGGAACAAATTGATGTGGCATTTTAAAACGCACTTCTGGATCATTACCCCACCAACCCGCAAAGCGTGGCAAATCTTTATTTGTAGCATGGAGTTCATGAACATAAATCCCACCAACAGTACCAGGACCTCCATTTAAATATTTATAGGAACACCAAGCTGCAAAATCAACATCCCAATCATGCAACGACAATTTTATATTTCCCATAGCATGGGCCAAATCAAAACCTGCATACGCACCAACAGCATGGGCAGCTTTCGTAATCGATGGCATATCCAAAACTTGTCCAGTGAAATAATGCACTCCACCAAACATTACTAATGCGAGTGAATCGCCACAATCAGCAATTGCTTTTAAAATATCTTCATGACGAATAATCTCTTCGCCTTCGCTTGGTTGCAATTCAATCAATGCATCAGCTGGATGGTACCCATGAAATTTTACTTGTGATTGTAACGCATAACGATCTGAAGGAAATGCTCCACCTTCACAAATAATTTTATAACGTGTTTTAGTAGGGCGATAAAATGAAACCATCAACAAATGAAGATTCACAGTGAGATGATTCATCGCCACAACTTCTAATGGCATTGCGCCAACTAAATTCGCAATTGGCTGCCGTAGTAATTCGTGATACGCAAACCAACCTGTATCCTTCTTAAAATGCCCTTCAACGCCTAGCTCAGCCCAATCAGTCAACTCTTGATTGACATATTCGGAAGTTTTCTTCGGTTGAAGTCCTAGTGAGTTTCCACAAAAATAAATTGTTTGTTCTCCATGATGCAATGGAATATGAAAACGATTTCTAAAGGAAGATAATTCATCAGCACTATCTTGTTGCTGAGCAAATGTTAAACTATTTTCTAAAATTTTCATATTCTGCTAAAATAATGAGTCTAATCGTTAAAAGAGCGAATCAATGTGATAAAAAGCAAACAACCTAAAAACACTACATCAGTACCAATAAAAAACCCTGAAGCAAATGGCTTCAGGGTTTTGGTATATTTTATCAGATTAGGATCAATGTTTAAGATCGTCTGGTGTATTGCTTTCTGGTGTTTCTGAATAAGGTATATTTTGAGGGATAAAATCATCCTTAGCTCCGGGTTTACCATAATCATAAGGCCAACGGTGAACAGTAGGAATTTCTCCTGGCCAGTTTCCGTGAAGATGCTCAACAGGTGTAGTCCACTCAAGCGTATTCGATTTCCAAGGATTTTGAGTTGCACGCTTACCTCTCCAAATACTATAGAAGAAATTAAAGGCGAAGATAAATTGTGCGATTCCACCAAGGATTGCGAATACCGTAATCAATTGGTTGATATTTATTAATTGAGTGAATCCTTCGTATGCAGTGTTAGCATAATAACGACGAGGAACACCAGCAAGACCTAAGAAATGCATTGGGAAGAAAACTCCATAAACGCTAATGATAGTCATCCAAAAGTGAATATATCCTAGCTTCTTATTCATCATTCTGCCATACAGCTTTGGGAACCAATGATACACTCCTGCAAACATCCCGAAGATGGCAGAAGATCCCATTACAATGTGGAAATGGGCTACAACGAAATACGTATCATGAACATTAATATCTAATGCAGAATCCCCAAGAATAATTCCTGTTAATCCACCTGAGATAAAGAACGAAACCAAACCAATTGCAAATAACATTTGAGGTGTAAATTGCAAATTACCTTTCCATAATGTTGTGATGTAGTTAAATACTTTTACAGCAGAAGGAATTGCAATTAACAATGTTGTAAACACGAATACTGAACCTAAGAATGGATTCATACCTGTCATAAACATATGGTGACCCCATACAATAAATGATAAGAACGCAATAACTAATATCGAACCGATCATCGCTTTATACCCAAAGATTGGTTTACGAGCATTTGTAGAGATTACTTCAGATGCTAAACCTAATGCCGGTAACAATACGATATAAACTTCAGGGTGACCTAAGAACCAGAATAAATGTTGAAACAAGATTGGTGAACCTCCAACATGAGCAAGAGGTGCTCCATCAATAAAGATATCACTTAAGTAAAAACTTGTTCCGAAACTTCTGTCCATTACTAAAAGTAAAGAAGCTGCAACCAATACTGGGAAAGAAAGAACTCCAAGAATTGCTGTTACAAAGAATGCCCAAATTGTTAAAGGCAAGCGAGTCATAGACATTCCTTTGGTACGTAAATTAATTACTGTAGAGATATAATTAATACCGCCTAATAATGCTGATGCAATAAACAAAACCATAGAAATTAACCATAAGGTCATTCCCAATCCTGAACCAGGAATCGCTTGAGGCAAAGCGCTCAATGGTGGATAAACCGTCCATCCTGCAGATGCTGGTCCTGCTTCAACAAATAAAGATCCAAGCATTACCGCACTTGAAACAGCGAAGAACCAAAATGATAACATATTC
>Ga0114969_10001070_pt1 | contig 23328 bp, 23 predicted proteins | sample M_130807_MF_Meta_FD_87316 | JGI IMG/M metagenome (GOLD analysis project Ga0114969, IMG submission 87316) | Freshwater microbial communities from Lake Montjoie, Canada to study carbon cycling - M_130807_MF_MetaG | ecosystem: Environmental > Aquatic > Freshwater > Lake | place: Lake Montjoie...
CAATGAGGCCTACATCGCCGACGGCTATTTGAACAAACGCGTCGCCGTGCTCGACGCCGACACCGGCAAGATGAAGCGCTGGTGGGGCGCTTACGGCAACCGGCCCGACGACACGCCGATGCCTCCCTACGATCCGGCCGCCGCGCCGACGCAGCAATTCCACAATCCTGTGCATTGCGCCGATATGTCGGTGGACCGGGTGATTTACGTTTGCGACCGCGCCGGCGACCGGCTGCAGTTGTTCACCCCGGAAGGCAAATTCATCAAGGAAGCGTTCTACGAGACCAACACGAAAAACGCCGGTTCGGTGTGGGACATCGCCTTCTCGAAAGACCCGCAGCAGAAATACATTTTCATAGCCGACGGCGTGAACGAGAAGGTCAAAATCATCGACCGCGCGACGCTGACCGAACTGACAACCTTCGGCGATGGCGGCCGCCAGCCGGGGCAGTTCTACGGCGTTCACTCCATCGCCATCGACTCCAAGGGCAACCTCTACACGACGGAAACGTATGAGGGGAAACGCCTGCAGCGGTTCATGCTGAAGGGCATGGCGCCGGTGACCGCGATGAACCAAGGCGCGCTCGCGACTTGGCCGAAAGCGAGATAACGGCGGTTCGTTAGCCCATGTTGGTGCGAAGCGTGTTGTTCCGATTGGCGCTGCTGCTGGTGGCGCTGATGGGATTGCTTCGTCCCGCTTTCGCGCACGACATCCCAAGCGACGTGACGGTGCAGGCCTTCGTCAAACCGCAAGGGCACACCTTGCAGGTACTGATGCGCCTTCCGCTAAAGGCGGCGATGGACGTGGAATTCCCGCACCGCGAACGGGACTTTGTCGATCTTGCGCGCGTAGATGAGTCGCTGCACTTCGCCACCAAACAGGCCCTGCTGGACAATCTGGAGATTTTTGAGGACGAGCGGCTTCTGCTCAATCCGCGCATCGTCTCCACGCGCATGTCGCTCGATTCCGACAAGTCCTTCGCCACCTACGATCAGGCGCTCGCCCACGTTACCGGCCCAACCTTGCCGCCGGAGACGACGATCTATTGGGAGCAGGGCGTTCTCGACGTGCTGCTCGAATACCCCATCGAGACGGACGCATCGAAATTTTCCATCCGCGCCGCCTTCGATCGTTTCGGATTGAAGGTCGTCACCGCGCTGCAATTCATGCCGCCCGGCGGTGTCGTTCGCGCCTATGCGCTGGACGGCGATCCGGGTTTGGTGCGGCTTGACCCCAACTGGTTTCAGGCCGCCGCCAATTTCGTGAGCCTGGGCTTCTTCCACATTCTGGACGGGGCGGACCACTTGTTGTTCCTGTTGTGCCTCATCATTCCCTTCCGCCGCGTGCGGCCGTTGATCCCTATCGTGACGGCGTTCACGGTGGCGCATTCCGTCACGCTGATTGCGTCAGCTTACAATTATGCGCCGCAGGTTCAGTGGTTTCCGCCACTGATCGAGACGCTGATCGCGACGTCCGTTTTCTACATGGCGCTGGAAAACGTCGTCGTTTCAAAGCCAGGCCACCGCTGGATCATCACCTTCCTGTTTGGCTTGGTGCACGGCTTCGGCTTTTCGTTCGGACTTCAACACACACTGCAATTCGCCGGCTCGCACCTTTTGGCATCGCTGCTGTCGTTCAACATCGGCGTCGAGCTTGGGCAATTGCTGGTGTTAGCCGTGCTGGTGCCGCTGCTGAATATCCTGTTCAAACACGTCGTGACCGAGCGGGTCGGCACGATCATCTTGTCGGTGATCGTCGGGCACACGGCCTGGCACTGGATGATCGAACGCTTCGACGTGCTGCGCCAATTCCCCTGGCACGCGCCAACGCTGGCCGATGTAGCCGGCGGCCTACGCTGGTCAATGGCGCTTGTGGCCATCGGCGCTATCGCGTGGCTGGCATACGTGCTGACGCAACGTCCGGCCAAACCAGTCGGCGAAACACCCGAGCCGCGCTGATCAACGTTGCGTTGATTTCAAAAACGTCTGTCATCCCGGAAGCCGCGTCAGCGGCTATCCGGGACCCACCGCGACGGCGGCATGGTGGGTCCCGGCTCGGCGCGATGCTGACGCATCGCTTGGCCGGGATGACACCAACGTTGAACGGCCGATCAACCCGTCAGCGTTTTGCGGAAGGGGTGTGCGGGATAGGCGCCCAGCACCTTCAGCGACGAGGTGAAGAAGCGCAGCTCTTCCAGGGCAAGCTGCACATGGCGCTCCTGCGGATGACCATCAATGTCCGCGTAAAACTGCGTCGCGCTAAACGAGCCTTCCAGTTGATACGACTCCAGCTTGGTCAAATTGACGCCATTGGTTGCAAAACCACCGAGCGCCTTGTACAGCGCCGCCGGTACGTTCCGTACACGGAATATCAGGCTGGTGATCACCGGCTCGCCATTGGGTTCGACGTCTTCCAGCTCCCGCGACATGACCAGGAACCGCGTCACATTGTGACTGGCGTCTTCGATGTCCTGCTTCAGGATGACGAGGTGCTGAATCTCAGCCGCGAGTTTCGATGCAACCGCCGAAAGCGTCTTGTCGCCAGTCTGCGCCACGTGCCGCGCCGCGCCCGCGGTGTCCGCCCAAAGCTGTTTCTTCAAGCCGAGTTCGCGCACGACGTTGCGGCATTGGCCGAGCGCCGGTTCCTGGCTGATGACGGTGGTCACCGTCGAAAGGCTCGCGCCGGGAACCGCCATCAACTGCAAACGCACGCGATGAAAATGCTCGCCCAAAATGTAAATCGGCGCGTCGGGCAGCAGATGATGGATATCGGCAATGCGTCCGTGCAGCGAATTCTCGATGGGTATCATGCCGAGGTCGGCAGCGCCGTCGCGAATGGCGGCGAACGCGTCTTCAAAAGTCGGCGCGGCGACGGGCTCGCAATGCGGCAACGCTTCGCGCGCGGCGGCATGCGAAAACGAACCGGGCTCGCCCTGGTAGACGACGCGGCGTGCATTTTTGATGAGCGAAATCTCTGCCATGTTTTTCAGGAAATCAGTTTGCGGGCGCGGGCCAAGTCTTCCGGAGTGTCGACGGACAGCGGCACAGCGTCAATCCTCGCCACGTCAATCCGCATGCCCGCTTCGAGCGCGCGCAATTGTTCAAGCTTTTCCCGCCTCTCCAGCGGCGAAGGTGGAAGCCCCACGAAATGCGCCAGCGCCGTGCGGGTGAAGGCATAAATGCCGACATGGTGGAAGCACGGCCCCTCGCCATGGGGAGCACGGGACCGCGTGAAATATAACGCGCGTCCGCGCGTTCCTTCCGCATTCCAGGCAACGACCGGCTTCACCACATGGGGATTGTCGTAATCGGCGGGATCGGTAATGACCGCGGCAAGGGTGGCAATGTCGGCGCCGCTTCCTTGCAATGTGCTCGCGACGTCACGGATGGTTTGCGGATCGAGCGCCGGCAGATCGCCCTGCAGGTTGATCACCGCGTCATAGCGCCGCTCTGGATCGAAAATATTCAGGGCTTCATGGACGCGATCCGATCCCGAAGGCAGGTCCGGGTCCGTCAAAACCGCCGTTCCGCCCGCGCGTTCCACGGCCGCAGCGATTACATCATCGGCTGCGGCGACCACAACGGGGCCAATTCCGGCTTTAACGGCCTGTTTCCACACACGCACTATCATGCTTTCGCCGCAGATCTCGGCGAGGGGCTTGCCCGGCAGGCGGCTGGACGCCATGCGGGCTGGAATCAGAACGACTGCGTCCATCGTTTCCTCTTTTGAGTTATGCGACGCTTCGCCGCAATGACGCTCACAGGTCGGCGGGTAATGTCCGGCACGCGTTGCGGAGCGTTCTCGTCAGGACCCGCATTTTCGGAGTTGGCTATGGATTACAGGATTTTGGGTAGCGTTTGTGCTGCGGCATTGTTCGTAGTCGTGGTTCATATCGCAAGCCAAGCCATATATTTCGCGCCGCATCCGGCCAAGCCCGGATATGTCGTGGCCGGCGTTGAAACCAAAGCCGAAGAGCCCGCCGCGGCTGCAGCCCCCGTCGCGGAAGAGGCGCCCGATTTTGCGGCGACGATCCCGATGGCCGATGCCATGGCCGGCGCGGCGGTCGCCGAACGCTGCGGCGCCTGCCATGACTGGAGCAAAGGCGGCCCGAACAAGATTGGCCCGAGCCTGTATGGCGTTGTCGGACGGCCGAAAGCCTCGCATCCTGGGTTCGATTATTCCCCGGTTCTGAAGGAAAAGGGCGGCGATTGGACGTATGCGGACCTGTTCACCTTCCTGCGCCAGCCGGCGGCGTTCGCGCCGGGGACCAAGATGAGCTTTGGAGGGCTCCCGAAGGTTTCCGACCGGCTGAACGTGATTGCGTTCCTGCGGATGCAGGCTGACAGCCCGGCGCCGTTACAATAGGCCTCGCTCTATAGACGTTTGATCGTTCGGACCGGCACGCCTTCATTGGCGATCGTGCGTTCGCGCACCAGCGCCAGCGGCTCGATGGAAACCTGCATGAAATAGCCATTGGCGTGGAGCAGGCGCGCGCCGTCATGCATCAGCCCGATGTGACCTTTCCAGAAAATCAGATCGCCGCGCCGTAAATCCGCGTCGAGCGGAATGGACTGTCCGAGTGCGGCTTCCATCATATCGGTGTCGCGCGGCGATTCTCTGCCACCGGCTTGCAGCGCGGTCTGAACAAGGCCGGAGCAATCGATTCCTAGGGAGGTTTTGCCGCCCCAGACATAAGGGACGCCGGCGTATTCCTCTGCCACGGCCACCCAATCCGGCGCACGATAATCGAGCGGCGCGGTATGGCCTGAAAACACGTAACCGCCATTCGTCAGGCGATGGAAGCGTTCGCCCGTTTCCGCGAGGCAGAGCTGCGCGTTTTTCGGCAGCATGTCGCGGACGCCCTTTTTTACGTCGGGCGCGTTCAACAGCGGCGTTGCGAGCGAGATGACCCGATGTGTGGCGTCGCCACCTTCGCCGAACGTGCTGGCGCGCGCATAGCCTACATATCCGTCCAGCGTGGCCTGTCCCCAGAACCAGCCATCTTTGTCCTCATAGACGGTGAACATCTCGCCGAACAAAAGCTGCGTGTGCAGACCGGAATTTTGCGAAGGCGCGGCATGGAGGTTCACCACGCCGCGGGTGACCTGCACGGGGCGGCCGTCAGAAAATCGCTCCGCGGAAACCGCGCCCCTTAGAAAAGCCGCGGCAAGATCGGGCCGCGCCGGGGTTATGCGGGTGTCGAAATTCGTGCTCACGGGTTCGGGTAACGCGCTGCAATGACGGCGTAGATCGCCCGTGCCGCGTTCGCCTCCGCCCCCTTGCGGCGTCCGGGCTTTGGCCGGTCGATCCAGGCCGGAATATCGAAATGCACCCAGCGTTGCGTCTGGCTGATGAAGCGGTTCAGGAACAGAGCTGCTGTGATCGCCCCGGCCAGCGGATAGTCCGGCGCGTTGTTGATGTCGGCGATCTGGCTGTCCACGGCGGATTCATACGAACGCCACAGCGGCAGACGCCAGACGGGATCGTGTACCTCCATGCCCAGGCGCATCAGATCGGAGGCCAGCGTCTCATCGTCGGTGAAAAAGGGCGGCAGCTCCATGCCGGTGGCCGCACGCGCCGCCCCCGTGAGCGTCGCCATGCAGACCATCAATTCGGGATTTTCCGTGTCCGCGTCGGTCAGCGCGTCGGCGAGCACAAGCCGTCCTTCCGCATCGGTGTTGCCGATTTCGACGAACAAACCTTTGCGGCTGGTCAGCACGTCACCGGGCCGGTACGCCGAACCCGAGACGCTGTTTTCGACGGCGGGCACCATCACGCGCAAGCGCACCGGCAATTGCGCGGCCATGATCATGTGGGCGATGCCCAGAACACAGGCGGCGCCGCCCATGTCCTTTTTCATAGTCGCCATACCCGAAGCGTTTTTCAGGTCCAGGCCGCCGGTGTCGAAACACACACCCTTGCCGACCAGCGTCACTTTGGGATGCGCCTCGTTTCCCCAGGTGAAATCGATCAGCCGCGGCGCGCGTGTGCTGGCGCGGCCGACGGCATGGATCATCGGGTAATTGGCCTGAAGCAGCGCCTCGCCTTCGGTCACTTTCACCGTTGCGCCGAACCCTTCGGCGAGCGACCGTGCCGCCTGCTCCAGTTCCGCCGGACCCATGTCGTTCGAGGGCGTATTGATCAGATCGCGAGAGAGAAACACGCCCTCGGCGATGCGCGTTACCGCCTCTCCGTCGACCGCATCGGGCAGAACCAGGCGCGGGCCTTCTTTGCGCGCGGATTTCCGGCGGCTGCGATAGCGGTCGAACGTGTAGGTCCCGATGGCCCAGGCATAGGCGGCGCGCGCTCCACCGAACGCGTCGGGAACATCGCCCAGCGCATACAGACCGGGGGGCAGACGCTCCGCGCACAGCGCCAGCGCATGGGGATCGCGCCCCGCTCCTAGCCCCATCGCCACCCAGCCGATGCCGCCTTCACCATTGGGCACGAGCACAAGTTCGCCGTCTTTGGCCCCGAACCCGACCGCTTTGAGCCAGCGGGACTCGACTTCCGTGCGCTCTGCGAGAAACCGCTCCAATCCCTTGGGAAGGATAGCGTGCATGGGAATGGGTGTGGCCGAGCCGATATCTGCGCGTTTGGCAAAACTGCTCAACATGGGGGCCGATAATCCTTTGGACTTAGGCTGTTGTTATAGAAATGGTATGAGCCGGAACGCAAATCCAACCGGCTCGCCCAATGGCTGCACGCTACACCCTTGTCGTCGGAACCAAGCAATTTTCGTCCTGGAGTCTCAGGCCCTGGCTGGCCCTGAAAATGGCCAAACTGCCTTTTGAAGAGATCGGCGTGGCGCTTAGGCAGCCAGACACGAAGGATCAGATCAAGCAGCATTCCCCTTCCGGCAAAATTCCGCTTCTGAAGATTGAAGACGGCCCGCACGCAGAAAGCATCTGGGACAGTCTGGCGATTTGCGAAACGCTGGCCGAGCGTCACCCCGACGCAAAGCTCTGGCCGGCCGACGCCACTGCGCGCGCGCAAGCACGCTGCGTGGTTGCCGAAATGCATTCCGGTTTTCCCGATGTGCGCAGCATTCTGCCGATGGACATCGGCGCGCGCCATCCCACGCCGGAACTGGGCGACGCAGTGCAGGCGCAGACCGCGCGCATTATCGCCATTTGGGAAGCGGCGCTTGCCGCGCATGGCAGCGGCGGCGGGTTTCTGTTCGGGAATTTTTCGATTGCCGACGCTTTCTACGCGCCCGTCGTCACGCGCTTCGAAACCTACGGCATTTCCTTGCCGGAAAGATCGCAGGCCTATGCACAGCAAATCCTGGCGCTCGCTGCCATGCAGGAATGGCGAGCGGCGGCCGCCGCCGAGCGCGCGTCGTGAAGCGGTAACGACTTGCCGCTGCTGATGCCCGGCCTGCTGGCGGCGGGATTGTTCGGCGGCCTCAGGCTTCGCACTAAGACTTCTTGATCGCGGCGCCGGCCGGAACGGCGGCTTTCTGCGGCGGCTTCAGGACGCCGGCTTCGGTGAAGAAACGCACAGCGCCTGGATGCAAAGGCGCCTTGCCGTCTTTGGCCGCCGAGGTCAGTTCCATGAAATGGGCGCCCAACCGTTCCGTCTGGATCGCAGACCTGTTCGCGGGGTTGTAGAGCGCCTTCAGCATTCCATAAACCAAGGCATCGGGCTGCGAGGCGTCAGTGACCCAAAGCGCATCGACGCTGACGGTTTCGATGTCGGGCGTATTGGTGTAGGCGCCTTTGGGAATCGTGTGTACCGTCAAATAAGGCTGGCGCGCGATCAGGCGCTTTAAGCCATCGCCGTTGATCGGCACCAGAACCGCCACGTCCTCATCCAGCAATTGCTGCAGCAAATTGACCGGCGTGCCGCCGACAAAGAACAGCGCGTCCAGCTTTCCGGCCTGCAGCAGATCGACGGCCTTTTCCGCGGAATCGTAGTTCGCCTTGACCGCCCCATCGAGCCGGTAAGCCGTAAGCACCGCGCGGGCAGTCACATTGGTGCCCGACCCTTCGGTGGACAGCGAAACGCGTTTGCCGCGCAAATCCGCGACGCTCCTGATCTTGGCGCTCTTGGCGGCGATCAGATGCAGATCCTCGCCATAGAGATTGGCGATGACGCGCAACTGCTTGGCAGGCCCGTTCTTGCGAAACGGCCCCTGGCCCGCCACGGCCATGGCAATCACATCCGTCTGCGCGAGCCCAGAGCTGACCGTGCCGCTGTTCACGGCCAAGACGTTCGCAACGGACCCTTGCGAAGCGCGTGTGGACACGATCAGGCCGGCGGGCCCGCAGGCATTGGCCGCTTCGCAACGGCCCACGCCCGGCGGATGACTGAGGACCATGGCGATCAGATTTCCCACGGGGAAATAGGTCCCAGTGGTCGAGCCGGTCGAAATCTGGAACGAGATGCGCTGGGTATAATCGGCGATTTGCGCCCGTGCGCTGACGGCAAGCGCCGTCGCCAGGCTAAGGACCATCACGGCCCCAGCCGCAAGACCGAAAGAAACCGATCGCCTCTTTGCTTGCATGGCGCAGTATAGGACGCTGTCATTGCGGCTGGAATTAGACTTTGAGCCACAGACCGTGAATATTTCGGGCCGCCGTAGAGCTTATGCTTAATCCTTTATTGACCGCGTTTCTCCATGCTGGGCCGCTCGCCGAAAGGCGATCCGATGCCATTGGAATTGTCTGATGAATGTTCTATCCCGGAAATTGAGCGCCCTGGCTGTGGTGGCGTTGGGCCTTTTGGGCTGCGCCTCCGATCCGCTTAAAGCCACAGGCCTGCTCGGCGCAGCGCATGGCAAAGATCCCCTGAATTTCAGGCAAGCGGCGGCGGACCCTATGGCGCCCATTCCCTCCACCGTAGCGGGCGCGCTGCGCCAGGCGCAGAACTCGCGGAAAGCCGGCGATTTCGAGGGCGCCGCCAAGATCCTTTCGCAGCTGGTTCTCACCTCTTCCGACGATCCCCGGATTGCCGGCGAGTACGCCAAGACCCTCATCGAACTGAAGCGCACAGATGACGCAATCGCCTACCTGGAACACGCGCTCCAGCTCGCGCCACGGGATTGGAGCCTCTATTCGGCGCAAGGCGTAGCGCTCGACCAGAAGGGCGATTACATCGCGGCCGAGAAATCCTATGAACGCGCGCTTGCCCTAAAGCCCGGCGATCCCACCGTGTTGTCCAACGCCGCGCTGTCCCGCATGAAGGCGGGCGATCTGGCCGCGGCAGAGACTTTGCTGCTTCAGGCGGCGCAAAGCGGAAGCGAATTCCCGCGCATTGCCAGCAATCTGGCGCTGGTCAGACGCTTGCGGGCGGCCAAGACCGGCTTCACGGCTGAGCCTGCCGATGCGACAGCGGCCATCGCCCCCAAGGGGTCACGGGATGCAAAGACTGCCCTCGGGGCAGAGCCCAGCGCCCTCGAGCGGCTGAAAGCCGATCCCAGCGTGCGTGTACAGGCTTTGCCGAATGACGCTTACGCCGGGCCCGTTTCGCGCAATCGTGCGCCGTCCGGCATAGTGTCTGCCCAGCAGGTTAGCGCCGAGGCGAAATAGCGGGCGCTATTTGACGACGCCCATCAGCTTCAGGCCGACCGGGCCCAGAATGATGACGAACAGGCAGGGCAGAAAGAACGCAATCATCGGCACTGTCAGCTTTGACGGCAGCGACGCCGCTTTGCGTTCGGCTTCCGACATGCGCATTTCGCGGTTTTCAAGTGCGGTCACGCGCAGCGCCGTTCCCATTGGGGTCCCGTATTTCTCCGACTGAATGAGAGCCGCGGCGACCGCTTTCACGCCGGAATGGCCACAGCGATCCGCGAGATTCTGGAACGCCATGCGGCGGTCGGGCAGGTAAGACAGTTCCGCCGTAGTAAGCCCCAGTTCTTCGGCCAGCTCGACGGACTGCGTTCCGACCTCCTGCGCGACCTTGTTGAAAGCCGCCTCGATGGACATGCCCGATTCCACGCAGATCAGCATGAGATCGAGCGCGTCGGGAAACGCCCGCATGATCGAACCGCGGCGCGCATCGGTACGGTTGCTGACATATATGTCCGGGCTGTAATAGCCGACCAGCGATGCGCCGATAGCGGCCATCATCTTGACGTTGAACGACCAGTCGAGAGTCGAGATGCCGAACAGGTACATCAGCGAGCCTAAAAACAGCAGCGGCGGCATCACAAAGCGGAAGAACATCAAGGCCACCACGGGACCTTGTCCGCGATAGCCGGCGCGGGCGAGCTTTTCCTTCATGCCCGGCGATTCAAGCAGCCGTTCGAGCTTCAAATTGTCGACCGTGCGTTTCATGAAGCCGACAGACGTGGAGCGCAATTGTCCCCGGCGGCTGGTTTGCGACATTGCCTCACGCGCTTTAAGCCGCAATTCCTCGCGGCGTTGGGCGACGGCTTTCATCCGCCCCCCCAGCGCATCGCCTTTCATGTAGGGCAGGCCGAGCGTGACGATGGTTGCAAAGGCGGCAATGCCGGCCAGCGCAACCACCGCGAATTGACGATCCAACAGCAGATATAAGTAGCTCAGATACTGCATTGCGCACCGCTCAATATTTGAAACTGACCATTTTCTTCATAACCAGGACGCCGAAGCCCATCCATACGCCGCAACCGAGCAGCATCAGATTGCCAAGCTGCGTGGTGAACATCGGCGCGATGTAATTCGGCGACATGATGTAGATCATCACGCACACGCCCGGCGGCAGCGAGCCGATGATGAGGGCGCCCGACTTTGCTTCTGACGACATGGCGCGAATCTTTCCCTGCAAGCGTTTGCGGTCGCGCAGCACGCCGGACAAATTGCCCAGCGCCTCGGAAAGATTGCCGCCCGATTTCTGCTGAATGCTCATCACGATGCCGAAGAAATTCACTTCCGCGGTGGGCATGCGCTCATACATGCGCTTCAGCCCCTCTTCCATGCCGACGCCCACTTTCAGACCTTCGACAAGCGCGCGGAATTCGCCGCGCACGGGCTCTGGCATTTCAGTGGCCACAAGTTTCAGCGCCTCGTTCACGGGAAGGCCGGATTTGACGCTGCGAACGATGGTGTCGATAGCCAGGGCGAATTCGCGGGTGAAGGCGTGTTCGCGGCGCGATTTCAGGAAGCCCAACACCCAGCGCGGTACGCCGAAGGCAAAAGCAAATCCAGCGAGCGGAACGGCGTAGAGCGCATGTACCGCTACAAATGCGCCAATCCCCGCGACGGCTCCGGCGATCCCCGATGCGATCCAAAAGGTTTTGATGCTGATCGAAAGTCCCGCCTGCTCGATCTGGCGGCGTAAGCTTGGACGCTTTTTCTGCTGCGCTTGCTGCTTCTCCAGCTCCTTCAGCATGACCTGAACGTTTTTGCGGCGCTGCTGATTGGCATCCGAAGCGCCTTTGACCGCGCGCGCGGAAACCGTCGGCCTGGCAACGGCCGCGACCCGCTTCTTCGCCTTGTCTGACCCCGCGCCTGCAAACGCGAATGCCGCCCCGCCGATCGAAAGAGCGGCGAGGAAACCGATTATCAGAAGCAAGGCCACATTCATCGTCGCAAAAACCCTTTTAATTCTGCAACCCGTCGAGCGCCTCGGCGAGTTCGCGGTCCAAACCGAAATACCGCGCACGATCCCAGAAATGCGGGCGCGCAATTCCGGTGCCGATATGCTTCCCGCGGATACGGCCCGTCTCGTCTTCTCCGTCAATTTGATAGGTCAATAGATCCTGCGTGATGATCACATCGCCTTCGCTGCCGATCACCTCGGTGACATTGGTGATGCGGCGTGAACCGTCGCGCAGACGTTCGGCCTGGATGATGATGTCCACCGATCCGACGATCATGTCGCGGATGGTCTTGGAAGGCAGATTGTAGCCGCCCATCGTGATCAGCGCTTCCAATCGCGACAGCGCCTCGCGCGGGCTGTTGGCGTGGACGGTGCCCATGGAGCCGTCATGGCCGGTGTTCATCGCCTGCAACAGGTCGAACGCTTCGGGTCCACGCACTTCGCCCACGATGATCCGTTCCGGGCGCATACGCAGACAGTTGCGTACGAGATCGCGCATCGCGATCTGGCCCTGCCCTTCCAGGTTGGGGGGGCGGGTTTCGAGGCGCACCACATGCGGCTGCTGCAATTGCAATTCGGCGGCGTCTTCGCAGGTGATGACGCGCTCGTCGACGTCGATATAGGCCGTCAGGACGTTGAGAAGCGTGGTCTTGCCCGAACCGGTACCGCCAGACACGATGATGTTGCAGCGGCAGCGGCCGATCACGGCAAGCACGCGCGCGCCCTCGGGCGAAATCGAGCCGTACCGCACGAGATCTTCGAGCTTCAGTTTGTCCTTGCGAAACTTACGAATGGTGAGCGTCGGTCCATCCAGGGAAAGCGGCGGCGCGATCACGTTGACGCGGCTGCCGTCGAGCAAGCGCGCGTCGCAAATGGGCGAGCTTTCATCCACGCGGCGGCCGACCTGGCTCACAATGCGCTGGCAGATATTCATCAGCTGCGCATTGTCGCGGAAACGGATGTTGGTGAGCTGCACCTTGCCGGCAACTTCGATAAAGACGCGGTTGGCGCCGTTGACCATGATGTCCGCGATGTCGTCGCGCGCCAGCAGCGGTTCGAGCGGACCGTAACCCAGCACGTCGTTGCAGATGTCGGTGAGAAGCTGTTCCTGCTCCGCAATCGACATCGTCACGTTTTTTATCGTGATGATCTCGTTGACGATGTCGCGGATTTCCTCGCGCGCGGAGTCCACGTCAAGCTGAGCCAGCTGCGCCAGATCGATCGTGTCGATCAGCGCGCCGAAGATCATGGTCTTGATCTGATAATAATCGTCCGAGCGATTTTCCACCGCCATCGGCGCGGGCGTGGAATGAAGACTTGGCGCCGGCCCCTTGGAACCCGACGCCGTTGTGGCCGGTGCAGCGGCAGCGGCCGGCTTTGCCGGCGTAGCAGGCGGCGCTGCTGCAGCAGGCTTCGCTACCGGACGGCTCAACTCCTCCGCCGCGCCACGCCTGCCGAACATGCCTTACCCTGCCTTTTTGTTCAGGAAAGGCAGCAGCGACAACCCGCTTCTTTTCGGTGGCTGGCTGACCGTACGGCCGGTCACCATTTCGGCAAGCAAGCGCATACCTTCGGAGGGACGGGCGTTGGCTTGAACTTCCGCCAGCATCTGACCGTTGTTCGCGGCCACGCCGAAGAGTTGCGGCTCGAACGGAATGATCAAATCAGGCTCCTGGCCAAGAGCGGTGGCAAATTCCTTCACCGGAATTTCCGGCCGCTTGGGCACTCCGACCTGGTTGATCACCAGTTTCGGCACGACGTCGTTCGCGCGCTTGGCTTTGACGACATCGATCATGTTCTTGGCGTTGCGCAGCGAGGCCAGATCGGGCGTCGCGACGATGACAATCTCATCGGCCGCGCAAAGCGTCTGCCGCGACCAGGCGGTCCAGACATGCGGCATGTCAACAACGACACACGGAACCGATGCGCGGACCTGATCGATGACGCTTTCATAGGCGGACGCGTCCACGTCGTAATCGCGATCCAGCAGCGCCGGCGCGGCGAACAGGGACAGATGCTCGCCGCATTTGATCAGCAGACGGTCGAGGAGGACGTCATCGAGACGCTCTGGCGCAATCAGCGCATCGGCAACGCCTTGGCCGGGATCTTCGTTGAAGTTCAATCCGGCCGTTCCGAAGGGCAGGTCCAGATCCACGATGGCGGTGTTGATCTTCAAGCTTTCGGCGATGTACCAGGCGACATTGTGCGCGATCGTCGATGAGCCCACGCCCCCGCGTGCGCCGGTGAAAACCACCACACGTCCGATCGGTGCGGAGGTTGGGCTCACATACAGGCCGGAAATGGTCTCAATGAATTGCAGAGGGCTTACGGGGCCGACCAGATATTCGGACACGCCGCGGCGTATCAATTCACGGTAGAGCTGCACGTCGTTCGAGCGGCCGACCACGACGACTTTGGTGCTTTCATCGCAAACATTTGCGAGCTGTTCCAGCTCGGCCAGAACCGCCGCACCTTGCCCGCGCGTCTCAACAATCAGCAAATTCGGCGTCGGATTCTTGGAAAAGAAGTCCACAGCTTCGGCTGTGCCGCCTGGGCGAATTCCGAGATGCGCCTTGGAAAGCCGCCGGTCCGCCGCGGCGCGCTGCAAAGCCGCCGTTGTATCGGGAAATTCGCAGAATGCCTCGATGGAAATACGCGGCACCGGCCGTTCGTGCGGAGCGGCGCCGAACGGTGCTCCCGTGCTGCCTGTCGAATCGGTCTTGTCGTCTTTGGTCATGCTGTTCTCTGCTTACTTTCCGCCGCCGCCGCCACCAGCCACCGAAGAGACCACACTGGTCTGCTCCGAGGTTTTGGCGGCCACCGTCGTTTCGCCCTTGCGATATTTGTCGAGCACCGTCAGGCGCCGCTGCGCGTCATCGGGATCGAGTGGCTTGGGCGAGACCAGATCGCGCGGATCGGTGACCATGGCCGCGAGATTGTGCTGCGTCGCGCAGCCGAAATTTGGCGAGGTCATGTTGGCCGCCGTCGAACCCAGGTTGACCGACCAATCGCCGCACGGTGGGGTATGCGCCTGATACCGAATGTAGGTCAGCTTCACCTGATCGGCGGGATTGGCCGCATCGTCCGCGCCGAGCATGATCCGGCCGCGCGGCACGCCCATGGCGACAAGCCGGGCTGCCATCGCATTGGGAGCACCGCCGAGCCGGCGCGGCGCCGACACACCGATGACGCCGCTGCCATTCTCCAGATAGTCGCGCACGAAGCGCCGCAGATCCGCGCCGCCGTCGGCATCCATGGCGCCGCTCGCCGCATCCAGGCTGACGCGCAATGTTTCCATATGCGGCTCAACCGTAATCGGAAATTTGTCGGTGACCACATGCGCATTTTCTGGACCGTTGACCGGATAGGCACAGGCAGCGGCGAACAATGCCGCCAGCGCGGTACAACCACGAAAGACGTGTTTTATTGACATCGAGAGGCCCTCTTTCGTCATTGCACGATGTAGCCGATGGAATCTTTTGGCGCTTCCGCGGCGGGTTTGGCATCCTTGCCGTAAACCGCGTTCAACCGTCCGAGCAGCATGGTTTCGAGATCGGTCGGCACCACATAGCCGTCGTCGGGGCGCGCGATTTGCTGCGGCGAAACCGGATTGACCAGATAGGCGCTGACCGTAACGACCAGCTCGCTTTCATTGTTCTGGAAATCGCGGCTGCGGAACAAAGCGCCCAGCACCGGCAAATCCTTCACGCCGGGAAGCGCATCCAGCGACTGCTTGGTTTGCTGCTGAATCAATCCGCCGATCGCCAGCGTGCCGCCCGAAGGAAGCTCCACAGTCGTTTGCGCGCGCCGAACCGACAGTGCCGGCAGCGTCAATCCCTGCTGAGTGACTGTGTTGCCTTTGGAATCCGTCGTCGTGCTGCCGGACAGGGTCAGTGCGCCTGTGTTCGTCAGCTCGCTGACTTCCGTCGAGATTTGCAGCGAGATGCGGCCCTTGCTGAGAACCACCGGCGTGAACGACAGCCCCACGCCGAATTGTTTGAATTCCACGGTTATGTTGCCGTCGCGGTCGCGCGAGGTAGGTACGGGAAACTCACCACCGGCCAGAAATTTCGCCGCTTCGCCGGAGATCGCCGTCAAATTAGGCTCGGCCAGCGTGTGGACGAGGCCGATGCGTTCGAGCGCCTTGAGGGTGCTCTGCACATTGTTAGGACGCGCACTGCAAAGATTGGTCGCCGAAAAGCCGAAGGCCGTGCCTGCGACATTGGTCCCCGGAATGATGCCGAGCGCATTGAGAGCTTCCCCAGGGAATACCTGAGCCGGCGGCTGGACGCCGGTATCGGAGATTTCGCGCGGCAGATATTGTTGATTTTGACAAACCTGTCCCGCTTGAAAGCCGGACAAATCCGAGAGCGCGCGGCCGACAAGGCTGAACTGATTGTCGGTGGAGGCGATGATGGGAACGCCCTGTGCGTTGATCACACTGGACGCGTTGATGCCGAGTTGCTTGGAAATGGTGCGGCTCATTTCCGAGACGCGAACCTGGATCAGGACCTGCTGTCCCTGCTCAATGGCGAGGCTGTTCACCACTTTATCGGCGGAGCCGGCGAAACGCTCGGCCAAATTCTGCGCCTTGCTCGCCTCCTGCACGTTGTTCACGGAACCGGACAGAACGACGTTGTCGTTCAGCGACTGCGCTCTGACTTTCGCGCCGGGAATGTCGCGCGCGATTTGATCGTTCAGATTGGTGACATCCGACCCGATATTGATTTCAAGGGACACGATCTGCTTGCCCTGCGCGTCCAGGAAAATGACGTTCGTCTGGCCGATCTTCAGCGCCATCACGAATATCCGGCGCGGGGTACGCACCACGGCATCGGCAATTGCGGGATTGGCGACGAAGACATCGCGCGCATCGCGGTCGAGTTCGATAACGGCCGCTTTGTTCAGCGCAAGCGATATATGCTGGGGAGAAGAATTGCCCGTGGAGACAATGCGGATCACACGCGACTCATCGCTCGCCTGCGGCGCCTGTTGCGCCAGCACCGGTACGCTCGCCGCGATCGCCAGGACGGCGAAAACGCCCGCAGCCTTACGATGCAAATTACCACGCCACTCCATCATCAACGTCCTCATTGCAATTTGCTCGCCGCGATGGCGTCTCCGCCCGGAGTCTGGGCGGCGGCCGATGAACCGCTTTCGCCGGCCGATTGGCTGCGCCGGCCATAGCGGATGACCACCACGTCCGCCGTGCGCGGACGGCGCGGCGGCAGCACGGCCGCAAGGGCTGGCTTTGCGTCCTTGGACTTCTCCGTGTCCTTGTCTTTGCCGGCGGTCACCGGCTCGCCATTGCTGTCTCCGAGCGCCCGCAACGCCAGCGAAATCACCCCAAGCTGTTGTGCTTGGGCCAGCATTTCCGCCTGAACGGGCGTAAGTTCGAGCGTGGCGGTCTTGCCGACGACGTTGTCTTTGTCCTTCTCCGGATGCGCCGTCTGATCGATGGCCAGAACGCGCACGTCACGCAGAACCGTTTGTGTGGCGAATTCCTTACGCCCGTTTCCGCTCGAGACGTCCCGCGTCAGGACAACGTCGACGCGATCGTTGGGAAGAATGAATCCGCCCGCGCTGGTCTCAGCTGTCACTGCGATGCCAATGCCGCGCATTCCAGGTTTTATCGTTGCGGCCAGGAAGCCTGCGGCGCCCGCGCGCACGACGCTGCCCTCACCGATCGGCTGACCCGCAACCAGCGGAGCGCGGACGACCATGCCGTCAATCGCCTTGGCGACGTCGGGCTGCGCGTCCTTGGTGATGAATGTTCCGGGGACCGACGTCTTGGGCCATTCTTCCCACCGGACGGAGGCGGCATCGAGCACATGGCCAGGCGCAATGTCCTTGGCGGCAACCAGAACTTCGGTAATGCCGATCGGGGCGGGAGTCGCTGCTTGCGAGGCGGGCGTTCCGCCACCAAGCATGCCGCGCGCCAGCATTACCGCCGCCGTTGCTGCGACCAGCGCGACCGCCAAAATCGCGAAACGCATGACGTTCATCGGGCTACTCCTTTATAGCACCGAGGAAACACCAAACCATTTAGAATCCAATTAAGGAAATTCGGAAGATGCCGGTGATCTGACGTGTATTTTCACCGCGGAACTGTCAGCCCGCCATAGCCAGGCGGAACAGCTCCGTACCCGGAAGAACCGCAAGGGCGCCGGCCGCCAGCGCAACGCCGTAAGGCACCCCGCTTTGGGGATCGGCAAGCCGCAGCATCCACGGCAGTTTCACCAGCATCGGCGGTAAGGGAAAGCGCCGCAGCGCCAGCAGTGCAAACGTTAGAGCCCCGCCTGCCAGGGAGGCGAAGATCATGTATTCGAACATCGCGTCCCAACCGAGCCAAAGCGACGCCATTGCGAACAGTTTGGCGTCGCCGCCCCCGACGAGTCCGAACGCGAACAATCCCATGCCGAAGAGCAGCCCGGCGCCGCCCGCGAGAAAATGATGCGATATTTCGCTCCAGCTGACAGCGTGACCGGAAAGCGCCATCGCCAGCAGGAACGCCACAAACAGCACCAGCATGGCGCCGGGGAGGATGTTGGGAATCGTAAAGCTCGTGAGATCGAAGATCGCCGCGGCGATCAACAGCACGGGAAGCAGACTGACGAGGAGAAAGGACGCTTGCATTGGCAAAATCACACAGCGCGAAAAAGGAAGACAGCGGCCGTCACGGGGACAGCCGCCGTTTTCCGTGTCAAGAGCGCCGCGCTTACGGGTTGACCGTAGCGGCGGAGTTCGCGAGCGAGGCGTTCAGCGCCGTAGCGAACTGGCCGATACCAACGATGATGACAATGCCTATACCGGCGGCAATCAAACAGTACTCGATGGCCGTTGCGCCGGACTCATCGCGCATAAAGCGGGAAAGAAATTTCGTCATGGAAGCCTCCACTTGCAAGTTACACCCTGATCGTTCACGCGAGGCCGTCTGGCTCTGTTTCGTGAACAATCGCATGCTAAGCGGGCTGACTTAACGGGAAATGAATCCGGACGAAGCGGGCGTCGTGCGAGAACGAAAAAAATGCAACAAAATCAGTGCTTAGCGAAGCATTGAAGGAAACCTTGTTAGGATTGGTTAGGCATTACCGAGGATTCAAAACCGGCGCGCGGATCGCCCGCGCTTTTATCCTTCCTTATCGGCTGCGCGCGCACAGTGGGCGCGTCGCGTATTGCGCGGAAAATCTCTGCCAGGCATCGAACCATGAACGCACATTCGAAATTCCTTCGCTGGCCGGCCGAACATAGCAAGGCCTACGATGTCCTTGCTGCGGCGCCTGTAATCGCCTGGTACGGACTTTCCGTGTCGAAGATCGTTCCCGCGATCTGGCGCAAACTGGAAAGCACCGATCTTGCCGCCGCCGATCTTACATTCGCCTTCTCGCTGCTGGCGCAAATCGCCGGCGTGTTCTTCATCCTTCTGGTCCTGACGTTTGTCGTGCTGCGCGCACCGGCCAAGAGAAAGGCGCAAGGGCTTATGCCGCGTCTCATGGCCATATGCGGCACGTATTTCGGCGCCGCCGTTGTGTGGCTGCCGCCGCAGCCGATGGGTTTTGCGCTGTCTCTCGTTTCGCTAAGCCTGATCCTCGGCGGCATTGCGTTTTCGGTGTTTTCGCTGGTTCACCTCGGGCGCTCCTTCAGCTTGATGGCCGAGGCACGCCGCCTGGTGACCGACGGCCCATATGCCCTAATTCGCCATCCGCTCTATCTTGGGGAAGCATTCGCGCTGTTCGGACTGGCATTGCAATATCGCTCGCCCCTGGCGTTTCTTTTCATCGCCCTTCAGTTCGCCTTTCAATTCCAGCGCATGAAAAACGAAGAGGCCGTTCTCGCGCGTCAATTCCCCGAATATGAAACCTATAGATTGCAAACGGCGCGCATTTTTCCGGGCCTGTATTGACCGCTTCATGCTTCCTTTACGGCGCTGCACTAGCGTTGTGATGTCTCTCCGTAGGAGTTCTAGCATGCGCGTGCGCAACGCCGGCTTCGCCGCCGCCTTGACGTTCCTCTCTGCCGGCGCGGCCTGCGCTCAGGACATTCAGGTGCCGCTGGATCAGGTGCGCGTCGTTACGTTCCAAACGCCGGCGAAAACCGTCTTCATCGGCAATCCGGCGATTGCGGATATCACCGTGATCGATGCGACCCATGTCTTCATTATGGGCAAAAATTTCGGCACGACGAACATCATCGCGCTCGACGCCGGCGGCCATCCGTTTACGAACCAGCAGGTTGTCGTTCTTGACCGGCCAGGCAGTGTCGTTACCGTTCAACGCGGCAGTGCGCAGGTGACGTTGAACTGCTCCTCGGAGCGTTGCATGTCTGCTCCGACGTCGGGCGATGACAAAGCGCCCTTCGATACCGTCGCTGCGCAGTTCGAACGCCGGGAAGAAATTGCCTCCAAAGCCGCAGGCGCCGGCCCTGGAGCAAGCGGCGGTCAGCCCTGATCCGTAGAACGCCGCCGCTCTAAACCCGCATCCGCGGCATCGTTGTTTTGCAGCCGGGGTTTGGTCTCCGGCGACGCAAATGCGAAAACACAGGAAAGGCCCCTCCCAAGGAAGGGGCCTTTTTCATTTCGCGTGAAGGAAAGTCCTATGCCCGATCAGCGCGCCAGGTGGAGGTTGGCGAGTTCCGTTCCGATGCTGTTGAACGCCGTGACGATCGCACCGGCCGTATTGAGCGAGAAATATTTCTGCGAATCGGTGGCGCAGGCCTGCAGCACGCTGGAATTGCCGGCCATCACCAGCACCGTATAAATGCGAATGCCGGCGGCCTTGGCGTTGGCGCAGGCCGCGGACATGCGCGCGTCGACTTGCGAACTCGTGGCGGAGCCATCGCCATACCAGCGGTCCTGCGTGTTCATGCCGTCGCTGAGAAGCACAATGACGTTCTGAATGGTGGGGTCCTGCGCCGGCGCGTTCAACGGATTGCCTTGCGTCAATGCCTGCCAGCCCCAAACCATGCCGATGGTCTGGTTGGTCGACCCGTTCGGCGTCATGGCATCGACCATACTGCTCAAGCTCGACCAGTTGTAACCCAGCCCGGTCAACGCAATCGGCACGCAGGAGTTATTGTTCTCTGCGGGATACATCGTGTTCGTATTGCCTGCTACGGGTGTGATATTGGATGCATCGTTGCTTTGGTTGCGGTCCATCACGCAACCCGTCCAGGTGCTGTGGTTGTTGGTAATCCAGTTGTGATCGTACGCGCAGCTGGAACTGCACGTTGGAATGCGTTTCACGCTGGTCCAGCAGCCATTGTACTCGTGCCCAATCCGGCCGGTGTGATACGTCCCGGAATCCGGACCGGGGCAAATATACCCATTATACGTTCCGCTTGATGGAATGGTGTTGGTCAGCGTTGTCGAACCAGGCGCCGTGCGGCAGCGGAATCCGTAGGGACTGATATTGGGATTGCTGGAGGTACCAAACGGGCAGGTTGAGCCGCCTTTAACAGTGCTCCAGTTCGCCGGCAGCGAAACCGGAGGACCCAAATTCCAATCCGTCCAGTCGATCCACGTTGCGTTCACGTTGGCGGTCCCGACATTAACATCGAGCGCGAACGGAATGATGGAGACTTGAACGTCACCTGTGTTCACCGCCGCGCTTTGCAGCTGATTGAGCAACTGATGCGTTGCGGTTTTAAGCGCGGAGATTTTGCTGGTGCCCGTGCTGTCCGTCTGCGACATCGATCCGGTGTTGTCGAGCACGAGGGCGACACGGAGCTTGGTGACCGCGCGGACAACTTCATTGCTCACCGATAAGTTCAGGCGATCGATATGCATCACCTGTAGCAAAGTCGTATCCACCGATCCGCTGACCGACAGGGTAATATGCTGCCCGTTGACGGCCACCAGGACCGGGTTGTGCTGCCCCAAGGCGCCGGTAGGATAGTTGGCGTTGAAGTAGGTTTGCGCCAGCGATTGCAACTGCGATGAGGATAGGCCGTTGGTCGTGCCGACCGCGAGCGCGGCAGCATCGAGCGCCGCACCGAGGCGCGCTTTGACCATCATCGCACGCGCCAAGTCGATCCCGGCGCCTGCGGTCGTAAGCATCGTTGCCGCCGTCATTGCAAAGATGAGCGCCGTATTGGCGCGCTCCGAGCGAAAAAACGATTTTACCAGCGCGACCGCGTGCCGGCCCAATTCGCAATATCCACGCATTGTTACCCCACACATATTTGCACGCCGCAATCATAGGGAAGCGCCGCCAAATATCCCGCGCCGGCGATGTTCGTGCTTTCGTGCCGGTTAAGCCGCCGTGAAGGATGCTAATAGAGAGCTGTCTTAATGAAACATGAGACGATGCGGTAAAGGTTCGTTCACGATTAGCCGCGCCTCGTCTTTGTACTGTGTTTGCCTGCGCGTAAAAGCGTATGGCGTGTGAAGGAGTCCGTTGCGGACCCTCGCCGTAAGAAGGCGAAAAATAGATGCGTCGCGTGCGTTCCATCTTCGGCAGCTTAGGCACATCAGGCAGTGCAGCCGTTGAGTTTGCACTGGTGACGCCCATTTATTTGCTGCTGACCTTCTCGATTTCCGAAATCGGCATGGCGTCTTTTGCCGATCTGGTTTTGCAGAATGCGGTTCAGGCCTCCGGGCGGCTCATTCGCACCGGTCAGGCGCAGGCGCAAGGCATGTCGCAATCACAGTTTCGCGCCGACGTCTGCGCGCGCATAAGTTTCATCATGAACTGCGACGCTGGAAACCTGCTCATCGATATCCGGTCGTTCACGAATTTCGGTGGCGCCAATCTTCCCGCGCCCATCGACGAAGGTGGTAATGTGAATCCGAACCTGAATGCGTTTCAGATCGGCAGTTCCAGTCTGGCCAGCGGACAGAATCCGATTGTCGTCGTCCGCGTTTTTTATAAGTGGCCTTTGCACTCACCCGGCTTTTCCGAAGTGTTCTCGAACGCCGGGAACGACACCCGGCTCATCTCGTCCAGCTTGGCGTTCCGCAATGAACCGTACTAACGCGATGGCCAGACCGCGATTCGGCTTCGGCGGCGGGTTCCTCAAACGCTTCGGCAAAGCCGCCGAAGGTTTCGCCGCTGTCGAAACCGCTTTGGTTGCGCCGGCCATGATTGCCCTGTGCTTCGGTGTGATGGAATTGTGCGAGGGCTATGTCTGCAGCGGCAAGGTCACCGCCGCGGCGAGCACGGCCGCCGATCTCGTAGCTCAGGATAGCTCGATCTGCGACGCGGAGATGAACGATGTCTACGCTGCCGTCGGCGCGATCATCTTTCCCTATTCCCTCAGCAACATGCAGGTACGGATTTCAAGTCTGATCGATGCCGGCAACAGCACCGTGAAGGTTGCGTGGAGCAGCGGCTACAATACTTCGCCACGGGGGCTGAACTCCACCGTGACCATTCCCGCCGGCCTTGTGACCAGCGGCGGCGGCCAAAGCGTCATCTTCGCGGAAGTGACTTACTATTACACATCGCCGACGGGGCAATTGTTCCATGGCGCGCGGGAGTTCAGCGACAAGTTCTACCTGCATCCCCGGCGTACAGCGCAGATTTCCCGTACCAGCGGCTGCTAAGCACGAAGCCTCTCTTCCTGTATTCTGTCCGCGCGCGAATCAGTCAAAGGCAGGCGCGCCGGAATGAAGTCACGGAAAGCGGTCACGCTGCGCGCGCACCTCAAGCGCCTCGTCGCCGGCTCGCTCGTCATATTGGGTTTCACCGCTGCCGCCGCTGCGTTCGCCGCCGGCTTCAACGGAGCGCTTCTGCACGCGCTTGCCGATCCCGCCTCACCGCCGCGGCTGCGGGCGACGGCGCTCGTGCGGGTTGACGAAG